>SXGS01658916.1_pt1 | contig 58089 bp, 45 predicted proteins | sample 3174681 | NCBI WGS metagenome assembly SXGS01 (sample SAMN11356861, study PRJNA531348) | freshwater metagenome | isolation source: freshwater sample F1-80 | place: China: Fuxian Lake, Yuxi | collected 2017-12-25
ACTCCTCGTACCGGGTCTTGATCCGGCGCATGTGGCGCGCGCTGATCCCCAAGATCTCGGCCGCCTGGATCCATGTGATCCGGCCCTCGATCGCCTTGAGCATCACTTCCCTCTTGGTCATCGCCCTGGTCTCCCGGGCTACGGCACGGCGGAATCTCTCCATCCGCGCACCTAGCCAGTAGGGCGGACATCTCTAAGTGCTTATGACCCGGACATCTTCAGTGCTCTCTACAGGCACGGGACCGGGGGCTTTGACGGTGGCGCTGGGACGACATAGCTGTGGTCGGCATGACGCTCTTTTCCCGACCGCGCAGACCGACGACTCCCCTCCACCGCGTGCTGGCGATCGCCCTTGCCGCCGCTCTCGCGCAGGCCTGCGGCAACGTCGCGCCGGCCCACATCCATCTCGACACTCCAGACGGCGACCGCTGCGAGATCCTCGATCCCGGCGAGTGCCTGCTGCCCTTCCCCTCCGACGCCCTGACCCGCGCCGACTCGACCACCCCCACCGGGCGCCGGGTCGCGCTGGTGCGCGAGTCGATGCCCGCCAATGCGAGTGGCGTCCGGATCGACCCGACGCAGTGGAATCGCGAGGACGGCTTCAGCCCAGTGGCGCAGATCACGGTCTTCGTCCCCGAACTCTCCGCCGAGGGCGTGGCTCTCCTGCCCCCGAGCACCGACATCGCCCGCTCGCTCCAGCCCGACTCGCCGATCGTCCTGCTCGATGCGACCGACGGGGACCGGGTGCCCTTCTGGGCCGAGCTCGACCTGCACACGCCCGCCGAGCGGCGCGCGCTGACGATCCATCCGGCACGCGCGCTCGATGAAGGCCATCGCCACGTCGTGGCCCTGCGCGGCCTGCTCGGCGCGGCCGGAGAAGCCAGCAGCGCGCCGGAACTCGCGCACGTCGCGACCCCGATCGAGCCGGATCCCGTCTTCCTTGCTTTCCGCGACGGGACCCCGACCGACAACGAGATCATCGAGGCCCGACGCGACGCGATGGAGCGCGTCTTCGCCGACCTCGCGCGGGCCTTTGTGGCGCGCGAGGACCTCACCCTGGCGTGGGACTTCACCGTCGCCAGCGGTCCATCCATCGCGCGCCGTCTGCTGCACATGCGCGACGACGCTCACGCGCAGCTCGGCCCGGCGGCCCCCTCCTTCAGCGTCGGCTCCGCGGGCGATGTCGGGCTGGCACGGGTGGTCACCGGCACCTTCGAGGTCCCGCTCTATCTGACCGGCGACGGCCAACCCGGTAGCGGCCTCAACGATGCGGGGGGCGATTCCCTGCCGATGCGCAACGGCAGCTTCGCCGCAAATTTCTACTGCACGGTACCGCTCACGGCCAGCGCACAGAACCCCGCCCGCCTCATGCTCGCCGGGCACGGGCTGCTCGGCACCGGCGCCTATGCCATCGACATCGGATTGCTCGCGGCCAGCGTCAACATGGCGGTCTGCGGCACCGACTTCATCGGCATGTCGGCGGGCGACATCGGTCACGCGACACGCCTGTTGCAGGATCTCTCCGATTTCCACACCATGCCCGACCGGCTGCTGCAGTCGCACCTCAATTTTCTCTTCCTTGCCGAGGTGATGCGCCATCCCGCTGGATTCGGCTCGCACCCTGCCTTTCAGGCCGACGGGCAGAGCGCGCTCGATGGCAGCGATGCGTTCTATCTTGGCGGCAGTCAAGGAGCTATTCTTGGCGTCGCTACCACCGCCGTGGCCCAGGAGCGCCACTGGACACGGGCCGTGATGGCCGTGGGCGGAGCGGCTTACAGCCTGCTGATCCCGCGCAGTGTCGACTTCGACCCCTTCGATACGCTCTTCCGCAGTTCCTATCCCGATCCGCTCGACCAGACGCTGGCCTTCGGCCTGATCCAGATGCTGTGGGACCGCGGCGAGGCCAGCGGCTACCTCCAGCACATCATCGGCGAACCCTACCCCGACACCCCCGACCACACCGTGCTCTGGTTCGAGGCTTTCGGCGATCACCAGGTCGCGAATATCGCCACCGAGATGGCGGTGCGAACGACCGGGGCTCCGGTCCGCCAGCCGGCGCTCGTGCCGGGGCTATCGACTTCGGTCGAACCCTTCTGGGGGATCCCGGCCATCCCAGAGTTTCCATGGGACGGCTCGGGGCTCGTGGTCTGGGACTTCCAGGTCACGCCACCACCACCCGACGGCAACCTGCCGCCACGTGAGGGGCGCGACCCGCACGGCCGGGCCGCCGACGAGGCCCGCGTGCTGGTGCTGGTCTCGGAGTTCCTCCAGCCGAACGGTCGGCTGGTCGACGTCTGCGGCGGTGCGCCCTGTCGATCGACACCCTAGCCCCGCAGCAGGGGCAGTCGGGCGGGCGCGGGCCGAAACACGACGGCACGACCGGGCGACCGAAGCACTCCCTCGGGCACGCGGGCGCGAGCCGGAATCCCGGTGCGGCAGGGCCTGTCGGGCAGACTGGCCCCTGCTACCCGAGGCGGGGTGCGTGATCTCCGCATCGCGGGTCCGAACAGCATCGAGCTGCACCTGCTCGACCACGGCGGGACGGGTCCGCTGGTGGTGCTGGCGCACGGCTTCATGGAGCACGCCCACGTCTGGGATTTCGTCGCGCCCCATCTGGCAAGCGCTGGATTTCACCCGGTCGCCCTCGACTGGCGCGGACACGGCGATTCGGATCGAGTCGGGGCCGGCGGCTACTACCATTTCGCCGACTACATCGCGGACCTGGCTTTCGTCGTGCGCGCGCTCGGCGAACCCGCGGTGCTGGTCGGACACTCGATGGGCGGCAACGCCTGCCTGCTCTACGCCGGCACCGAGCCCGGACGGGTCGCGGCACTGGTCAATATCGAGGGCCTCGGGCCGCCGGACAGCACCCCGGCCACGGCACCCGAGCGCTTCGCCGGCTGGATTGATGACCTGACGGGCGACATGCTCCGAGACCACGCACAGCGCACGCTGAGTCTCGCTGCGGCCGAGCGCCGACTGGCGCGTAACTTCCCGCTCTGGCCGGCTGAAGCGGTGCGGCACATGGCGCTGCACGGCACCCGTCCGAGTGGCCGGGAGCGCTGCTGGAAGGTCGATCCGCTGCACCGAACACGCTCGCCGCAGCCCTTCTACGCCGCCCAGGCCACGCACTTCTGGCAGCGGGTCGACTGTCCGGTGCTCTATCTCGAGGGGGGCCGGAGCCTGCTCTCGGCAGCGGCGCTCGACATCGACCATAGAGTTGCGGCACTGACAGCGGAGCGGGTCCGCCTCGCCGACTCGGGCCATCACCCCCACCTCGAGCACCCCGAGGCGACGGCCCGCGCCATCCTCGGATTTGTCCAGAGGGTACTGCCGCGTGCGGGCGCCACGAAGGGCTCACCGCTGCAGGGGCCGCCCTGATGGCGGGCCCGACGGCGAACCGGGCGGCCCGGTAAACGTGCATTTAGCCGCCCTGCGAATTTACATTCAGCCGCGATCCAGACTTGCATTCAGCCGCCCGGAAGATCAATGATCCGCCGTGCCTCGAGCCACCACGCCCCGCCCGTGCCACGTCGCGCCCCGTCTGCGCGAGGCGCTTGGCGATACCCCGGCCGGCTGATCCACGGCCCGCGCCAGTGCGGCAAAACGACCTTGGCGCGCATCGTCGGGGAGCCGCGTGGCTACCGATACGTCACGTTCGACGACGAGGCGATCCGGCGCGCCGCGAGCAACGATCCGGTCGGGTTCGTGAATGGTCTTCACCATAAAACCGCATTTCATCGACGCGCTGTTTGGCGGTCGATTCAAGACCGGGATCGCGGAACGTCCGGGGATCGGGCTGGCAGAGAGAATCGCAAGCGGCGGGTATCCCGCCGCCCTGACACGGCGATCTCCGGCACGGCGTCGTGTCTGGTACCGCGATCATGTCGAAGCGCAGATCCAGCGCGATGTGCGCGACCTCACGCGCATCCGTTCGCTCGACGCCCTGCCGAAACTGCTCGCGTTGGCGGCTGCGCAGACGGCACGGCTGGCCAATATCGCTGAGCTGGCGGCACTTTTCGAAGTGAGCCGCCCGACCATCCACGAATACGTCACGTCGCTCGAACGGATCTTCCTGCTCGAGTTGCTGCCGTCCTGGCACACGAATCGACTGAGCCGGATGGTCAAGAGACCCAAGCTCCACATGACGGACACCGGGATTGCCTGCTCGCTGCTCGGTGTCGATGCCGCAACGCTCGACAAGGACCGGGCGTTGCTGGGCCCGATACTGGAGACCTTCGTGCTCCAGGAACTACGCCGGCAGGCGAGTGCGCGCGCCGAGCCCCCCGCCTTCTTCCACTTCCGTGACCGCGACGATTTCGAGATGGACATCGTCGTGGAGCAGGGGCATTCGGCCGTGGCCGGTATCGAGGTGAGGGCGGCAGCAACCGTCGGCGAGGCCGACTTCCGCGGGCTGCGCAAGTTTCGGGATTTGGCGGGACGACGCTTCGTCGTCGGCGTCGTGCTCTATAGATGGCAGCGCCACGATCGACTTTCGCAACGGAATGTTCGCGGTCCTCCTGCGCACGCTCTGGGAGGCTGCCTGATCTGCGCGCGCCGGGTGCGTTGTCGAAGCGGCGCTCGGCCTTGGCTCGGCACGCCCGCTGGGGGGCAGGGCATCCCCGATCCCGACGTCGCCCTCTGACCCGGCGTAGCGAGGGAGGTCGAGCGCACGCCGCGGGGGACTACCGCAGCAAGGCCGGAACTCCGTGCCGGGCGGGTGCCGCCGCTGCGGGGATCGCCCGACGTCCTCCCGGAGCGACCCGACCCCGGGCTGCCCCCACAACGCGTCGGCCGCCGCGCTCCAGCCTCGCGGTCGGACCGATCTCTCGATCGCGGGGCAGACCGCTGCCGCGTGCAGATTTGCAGGCGGCACCCTCCGTATGAAACCCTGCCCCCCTTGAAGTCCCGCGGCGGGGCTTCGTTCAACGGAGTCTCGGCCCGCTCGGCCGATGAAGGAAAGGGAAGGCAGCAAACATGCAGGCACGTATCCGGGCGATGGCCCTTCTGGCAGCCTCGTTCTGGCTCGCGACGGGGTCGCAAGCTCTGGCGCAGCACGAAATGGCCGCGCCGGGAGCCGCACCGAAGGCCCCACCAAAGATCGACAATGACACCTTCTACGCACTGGGCGCGGCTGTCGCCCAGAACCTGAGCCCCTTCGAGCTGACAGCAGACGAACTCGCCCAGGTACAGAAGGGTCTCGTCGATGCGATCCAGAACAAGCCCCTGCGCGTCAAGCCCGAAGATCAGCGCGATGCTTTCCGCGCGCTCGGACTCGAGCGGCAGAAGGTCGCGGCCGAACGCGAGAAGACCCGCGGCAAGGCCTACCGCGACGAGGCCGCGCAGAAGGACGGCGTCAAGGTGACGACGTCGGGTCTGATCTACGAAGAGACCCAGGCCGGCTCGGGCGCCCAGCCGACCAAGAGCGACCGCGTCAAGGTTCACTACAAGGGGATGCTGACGGACGGTACCGAGTTCGACAGCTCGTATGGACGCGGCCAGCCCGCGACCTTCCCGCTTAGCGGCGTGGTCCCGTGCTGGACCGAAGGCCTGGCGCTGATGAAGGCGGGCGGCAAAGCGCGCCTCGTCTGTCCGCCAGAAATCGCTTACGGCGACCGCGGCGCACCGCCGCGCATCAAGCCGGGCTCGACGCTGGTCTTCGAGGTCGAGTTGCTCGAGATCGTGGCCGCGCCGGAGCCGACGGCGGCCGCCGCAGTCAAGAAGTAATGTAGAAGAGCCCGCCGGGGCGGTACTCTGGGTGCGCGGGCCTCCGGCCCGCCCTCTCCCCCCGGCGGGCTCAATGCTCTCCACCCCCAACCCATGTGCCCTGGGTGCGCGGACCTCCGGCCCGCCCTCTCCCCCAGCGAACTCGATCTCTTCCGCCAGCGCACAACCCCTCGCGTCGCACTTCGCCGTCTGGCAAGAATCCCCGCCGATGCAGCAGGAAGATGACGGCGCCCCGAGCGATCAGAAAGACCCCCCGGGGATCGACTGCGCCATCCTCCGCCCGTTGCTGGCACCCACGATCGCCGGCGCCGACGCACCGCTGCGGGCCCGGCTGCTCTCGGGCGGCCGCTCGAACCTGACCTACCTGATCGAGAACGCTGCCGGGGCGTGGGTGCTGCGCCGCCCGCCACTCGGCCACGTCCTGCCGACCGCGCACGACATGGCGCGCGAGTTCCGCATCCTCTCGGCCCTGGCCACGAGCGATGTGCCGGTGCCACGGCCGCTCATGCTTTGCGAAGACCCGAGTGTCCTCGGCGCGCCCTTCTACGTGATGGAGTACCGCCACGGAATCGTCGTCGAGGCGGCCTTGCCGGCGGGACTGGCCGAGACCCACGACGAGCGGCGCCAGCTCTCCGAAATCGTGATCGACACGCTCGTCCGGCTCCATTCGATCGACTGGCGCGAGCGGGGACTCGCCGGTTTCGGCCGACCCGAGGGTTACCTCGAACGCCAGCTCGCGCGCTGGCGCCGTCAGTGGGAAGCCTCGCGGACGCGCGATCTGCCCGAAGTCGAGCGCGTGCTCACGCTGCTCGAGAGCACGCGACCCGCCTCGGGGGACGCCACGATCGTCCACGGCGACTTCCGGCTCGGCAATCTGATGCTCGCGCCGCAGAGCCCGCCACGGCTCGTCGCTGTCCTCGACTGGGAGATGGCCACGCTTGGCGACCCGCTGGCCGACCTCGGTTGGCTCTTGATCTACTGGGGCGAGCCCGGCGATCTCGGCACAGGCGGCGGATTGCAGGACGCCATGGCATCGACCGCTCTCCCCGGTTTTTTGACGCGCCGCGAACTCGCCGAACGCTATGCGCAGGCACGTGGCATCTGTGTGGGCGCAACCGATTTTTATGAGGTGTTTTCGCTCTTGAAGCTCGCCGTGATCGCCGAAGGCATCCGCGCGCGCTTCCTCGCCGGTCGCACCGTCGGGGCGGGTTTCTCGGGGATCGACGCGACCGCGCCCCTGATCCGCCGGGCGCTCGACCGGGCGTCGGCCGCAGCGGACGCCCGGCTGCGCCCCTGACCCGCCCCCTCCCTCGCGATCCCGGACGCTCATCCCACTTTTCGGGAGGCAGTCGCTATTTTCCTCGTTGCTGGAGCTTTTCCAGGCGTGATAGGACTGACCCGTCGGCCGCCTTCCGGCGAACCGGCGGGAATCCATAATCGAAGTTCTCCTGCCGTTGGCGTGGTGGGGCCCACCGCTGCCGGAGATCGCATCTTGAACAATCGTTTCTTCACAGTCTTCGCGGCAGTGTCCTGGGCGATCGTGCTCGTCCTGCCGCGCCCGAGCACCGCCACAACGCCGGGCGATCTCTGCACGGGGAACCCGTGTGTGATCTCCGCCAACGCAACCCTCGACGCGGGGGCGCATCTCGACTTCGGTGCGGTCGCACTGCGGATCGGCGCAGGCCGTACTCTCACCATCGGCCCGGGCACGGCACCGCGCTCGGTCTCGATCCACGCGGCGTCGATCGTCCTCGAGCCGGGCGCACGGATCGACGGCGGTGGCGATGATTCCCATCTCGTCCTCGAAGCCACCAACGGCGACTTCGAATTGCAATCGAGCGGCGCCAACAAATCAAAAATCGACCTGCGCAGCAGCTTCGCTGGCCTGCTCACCATCGACGCCAGCGAAGACGCGTTGCTGGACGGCCAGATCGACGCCGGTGCCCCTGGCCCCGAAGCCATGGGCGGCCTCGTCGACATCGCGGCCGGTGGCCGGGTGACGATCTCCCAGAAGCTCAGCCTTGACGCCACGGGCCTCTACGGGTCGGCGGGAGAGCTCTCGGTGGTGGCCGGTGGGCCGATCGACCTGAACGCCGACATCTTCGCTCCAGGCCAGGGCGGAGCCGGCGCCATCACTCTCGAGAGCACGGGCGGAGACATCACTGTCGCCGCGCGGATCGACGTAAGCGGCATCGGCGCCGACGCTTACGGTGAATCCGTCGATTTGATCGCCCGCCTGGGCGCGGTCACCCTCGCCCAGACGGGCGAGATCAAGGGCACCGGCGGCTCGGGCGACATGGAAGCTTGCGGCGACGGCGCCATGGTGACGATCGACGCGGCCAGCGACGTCACACAGTCGGGCGCGATCAATCTCGGGGGCGGCTACCAATGCGGCGGGGGCGAAATCACCGTGCTCACCGGCGCCACCTTCACGATGGAGCCCGGCAGCTCGTCGGACCTCACCGGTGCCGGGGGCTACGGCTACGGCGGCCTCATGACGATCAGCGCGGGCGGGGATGTGCGACTGGGCGCCATCAACCTCAATTCCCCCGGCAGCGGTGGAATGATGATCGCGGGCACCCAGCGCAAGATTACCTTTGAAGACACAGTCGACCTCCGCGGCACCAGCACCGATGGCTTCGGCGGCCTGCTCGAGGTGACTGCATGCGAGATTGATCTGGCCCCCGGTGGCTCCATCGACAGCTCGGGCCGGTTCGCATTTCCCGGCGTCGGCAGAAACCTCCTGCGCGCCAGCGGCGCGATGACGTTGCGCGGGACCTTGACCGCCTCCGACGGCAACGAGCTGCGCTACAAGACCGTGGCGCCGGTGATCACTGGAACCGTCACTCCGAGCCCCGTGCTGATCGTGGATTCGACGCTCGCTGACTGCGCCGCCGGCTGCGGCAACGGTGCCCTCGACGCGGGCGAGGTCTGCGACGACGGCAACCTGATCGGCTGCGACGGTTGCTCGGCGACCTGCCAGGAGATCGAGGGCGTCTGCGGCGACGGCACGCCTGAATGCACGGAGCAATGCGACGACGGCAACGCCATCGACGGCGATGGCTGTGACGCCGACTGCACCCCGACCGGCCTCACGGAAGTGCGCTTCCTGAGCGAGCGGGTCGTCGGCTCGTGTCTGGTGCAGTGGGGCCTCCAACTCGGCAACGCCCGCATCAACCCGCGCACCAGCCATCCCTACGAGCGGCAATCCTGCATGGACGGCGATCCCGAGTGCGACACCGACGGCCGCATCAACCGAAGCTGCAGCTTCCGGGCACGGACCTGCGTCCGCGCCCCGGACGAAACCGCATCGGGCTGCAGCACGGCCGCGCTCGACTTTGTCAAGCTTCGTCGCCCGCGCGTGGATGTGGGCAGCGACCCGATCGATCTCGCCAATGCCGACCGCATCGCCGAGGCGCTCATGTCGCTCGGGGGCGATGTCCGCTCGGGTGATCGCGTCCTCCAGTCGGGCCCGGCCATCGAGACGCCCGAGAGCTGCACCCCGCAATTCGACCTCGAGGTCCCGATCCGCATCGGCAAGTCCGGCAAGCGCACCGTGAATCTGGCGGCGCGCGGTGTCGACGGCTCGCTCATGAAGAAGAATCTCATACGCCTGACCTGCACCGAGAACGATGCGGTCTGCGGCGACGGCACGCTCTCCCCCGGCGAAGCCTGTGAAGACGGGAACACGACCGGCTGCGACGGCTGTTCGGCCAATTGCCGCGTCGAGGGCTGCGGCGACGGCATCGCCGAGTGTACCGAGCAATGCGACGACGGCGACGCCAACGCCACCAGCGAGAGTCGTTGTGCGGAGAGCTGCCAGGTCCTGCCGCCCGAGCTGCGCATCGCAGGCGGTGGGCCGCAGGCCACGGACTGCACCCACCAGTGGTCCCTTGAAGTCAATCCGGCCACACTCAAAACGGACCGCAACGGCGCGCCGGGCAACCAGGTCGTCTGCCATGACGACGATCCGGATTGTGACTTTGATGAGGCCGTCGGCTCGTGCCGTCTGCGCCTGTGGTCGTGTTCGGGTGGCGAGGACCTCGTGGCGGGCTGCCCGGCGCGTCCGGTGCTGGCACTGGACTTGACCGTGCCGCACGCCGGGGCACGGCGCCCCTGGGAGATCACGGGCCGGCTCGACCTGCTGGCCGGGCTGGCGGCGTCACCGCTGATTACGCCCGCCGGAGAGAGCTGCACGCCGATGACCGAACTCGACCTGCCGGCTCGGCAAACCCTTCGCATCCGACTCGCCGCCGACGCGCAGAACGGCTCGCGACGACTGCGCGACAACGACAAGCTTCTGCTCCGCTGCGAGGACTGATCGGCTCGCCCCCCCCGCCCGTCAGGGAAGAGGCGCTTGGGCGCACGACGCCCCCGTCGCCGCGCCGCAGCGCCTCAACCCTGACGGCTTGCCGGGGTCAGGTTGCGCACGGAATCTTGACCTCGCCGGAGCGTCGCGTGTCGTAACCCGGCAGGCACGAAACCGCCGCGGCAAAACCCGCCGAGCGCACGACCCCGAGCAGGGCCCGTCCCGCTGCGCTGCGGGCGAAGTCGGCGCGCAGGACAAGGTCGTAATCCTCGCGCTCCAGCGGGACGAAGCCAAGTCCCAGGGCGGCGGCCGCCGAGCGCACCCCCATCCCGGCGTCGGCGAGGCCACTGCGCACGGCGATCGCCACGGCCATATGCGTCAGCTCGCAGCGCTCATGGCCGGCGATCGCCTCGGGATCGATCCCATCTCTCTCCAGCATAAAGTCGAGCAAGACCCGCGTGCCCGCGCCTGATTGCCGATTGACGTAGCGCAAGCCCGCTCGGGTGAGGTCACGTACCCCACCGATGCCAAGCGGGTTGCCGGCGGCGACCAGCAGCCCCTGCTCGCGAACGACGAGGTTCACCACCATCACCGGCACGCCCTCGAGCAGGCGCTCGACGTCGGGCAGGTTGTAGGTTCCGCTGGCGACATCGAGCAGGTGGCTCGCCGCAACGTGCGCCTCGCCCCGGCCGAGAGCGAGCAGTCCGGCAAGACTGCCGACGGAGTTGGTGACCAGACGAGAGCCCGGACAAGCCCCGCGCAGGAGATCGTCAAGCACGCCGAGGGTCAGATCGTGACTGCCGCTCGCCACGATCGTGCCCTCGATTTCGGCGATGGGCCGCAGCAACTCGACCGCAACCTCCTCACCGGCGTCAATGCCCTCGACCAGCGGTGGCACCCGGACGAAGCCATCGGCACGGGTGAGCGTGGTGATGGCCCCCGCGCCCCGGCCGAGCGGGCTCAGCACGAGCCGCTCGCCGACCCGCCCGACATTGACGCGCACGAACTCCTCATGGCCGAGCTTCGAGACGAGCTTGCGCGGCACCAGCGCCTTCACGCAGACGCGATCGACCCTTGCTGCCCCGAGGAGATGGGCCAGCAGGGGTTCGAGCAGCTCCCGGCAAACGATCGCGGCCGAGACCGGATAGCCCGGAATGCCGAGCGCCACGCGCGACGATGCCGCGGGCCCGTCGGGCAGATGCTCGATCGCAGCGACGATCGCGGGCTTACCCGGCATGATGTCGATGCCGTGCGCGATCAGCCGGCCAAACCGCGCCAACGCTTCGGCCGAGTGATCGTGGTCACCCGCCGACGAGCCGGCAATCACACAGACCACGTCGGCGTCGCGCAGGGCCCCGACAATGCGCGAGTAGAGGGCTTCGGGGTTGTCGCCCACGGGTTCAAGCCGCACCGCATCGCCGCCCCACTCGCGCACGAAGGCCGCGATCATGCGGGAATTGAACTCGACGATCCGGCCGGGACGGGGCTCGTTCCCCGGCTGCACCAACTCGTCGCCGGTCGGCAGGATCGCGACCCGCGGGCGGGCCCGCACGTCGACGCGATCGATGCCGGCGGCAAGCAACGCACCGATGTCGATGGGACGCACGCGGTGTCCACGCGGCAGCAGCGGCTCGCTCTGCACGATGTCCTCGCCGACGAGTCGGACGTGCTGCCAGGGCGCTTGACTGTGCCGGAGATGAAGGACCCGCTCGGGTCCCCGCACGAGGCCGGCGCCCCCGCCGGATTCGTCTCCGGCTGTGGCGGCGTTCTCCGGCGCGGCACCCGCTGCGCCACAACAATCGTCGCCCGCACGAGCAGCAACCGTTCCGGCGGCAGCGCCCGACCCGGCCGCAGCCGGCCCCGGAAAGACGCGCTCGACCATGACCACGCTATCTGCCCAGAGGGGCAGGTTGTTGCCCGTGTCTATCCATGAAAACGGCCGGACCACGGTGTCGGGACTGCCGAGCTCGAAGGTCAGCGGGTGGCCCTCGCTCGCGCCGAAGGTGTCCTCGGCGCGGACCGCGATGCCGTCCATCGCCGCACCGTGATAGTGCGGCACGTTGCGCGCGGCGCTAACGGCCCGCGCGAGCACGCGGCCAAGGGCCTCCTCGGCCGCGAGCACCTCGTGGCGCGTGATGGGCTCTGCCGACGCCAACATCTCGACACGGGCGTCGGCGAGCGAACGCCTGGCGAGGTAGCGCTGGCGCGCCATGGTCCCGGCACGGCGCGCTAGAAGAGCGCGACCGCAACCTCCTCGCCGACCTCGATCCCCTCGCGCGCCATCTCGACCACCACGTAACCGTCGGCTTGGAGCAGGGAAAAGACCGCGCCCGATTTGCCCGGCAACGGCTCCGCGCTGAAGCCCTCGCGCGAGCGCACGAGTCGGACCCGAACGTAATCCTCGCGCCCCGGCGCCGAGTCGATGTTGCGCGTGAGCCGGGCCGCCACCCGCTCGCGCGCGCGCCAGGCCGTCTCGCTCCGCTCTCCGCCGAGCCGGCGCAGAAGCGGCACGCCAAAGACGTCGCAGATCACGAGCGCGCTCACCGGATGTCCGGGCAGACCGACGACAGGGCGCCGCCCAGCTCCACCCCCAGCGGCGCCATCGACCCAGGCGAGCAGCGTCGGCTTGCCGGGCGCGACCGAGATTCCGTGGAAAGCGATCTCCGCCCCCGGGAGCCGGGCGATCACATCGAGGGTCATGTCCTTGGTGCCCACCGAGCTGCCCCCCGAGACGAAAATCGCATCGGCGTGCTCGAGGCCCTGCGCCAACGCTGCGGCAAACAGCGTCGGATCGTCCGGGCACACCCCCAGATCGAGCACCGCTGCACCGGCACTGCACGCCATCGCCTTGAGTGAAATCTGGTTGATATTGCGGACTTGCCCCGGCCCGGGAACCTGCGCCGGATCGACGATCTCATCGCCGGTCCCGATGAGCGCCAAACGTGGCCGCCGGAAAGCCTCGATCTCGAGGATGCCGGCGCCGGTCAGGGCGCCGAGATCGTGCGGACGCAAGCGCACGCCCGGCTCGACGACCCGCACTCCCGCACCGACATCCTCGCCACGCCGCAGGACGTTCTCCCACGGCGCGACCGGACGCGCGATTTCGACCTGTCCGCCCGCGACTTCCTCGGTGTGCTCGACCATGACTACAGCGTCGGCGCCGTCGGGCAACATGCCACCGGTCGCGATCCGCATCGCGCAGCCACGCGCCACGTCGCCCGGCGGGGCCTTGCCCATCTCGACGACGCCGGCAAGCCGAAGATAGGCTGGAATCGAGGGCGACGCACCGAAGGTGTCGCGGGCGCGCACGGCGTAGCCGTCCATATGGGCCCGGTGGAAGGTCGGCAGCTCGCCCGGCGTCACCACCGCAGCCGCGACCACCCGGCCGGCGGCATCGGCCACGGGGACCCGCTCGGTTCCAACCGAGAGCACCCCGTCGAGCACTGTGCGCGCCTCGGCCGGGGTCACCACCCGAAAAAAGGGCTTTACTGCGGGACGCGGGTTCATCCCCGGATCCTGCGGTGGCGGAGGCTCGGCAATTGCGCCCGCACCCGTGCCGTCTGCTCTGGGTCGATCGTCGCCAGCACCAGCGCCTCGCCGGTGGCTCCGCTCTTGGCCACCACCACCCCCCACGGATCGACGACCTGGGTATGGCCCCAGACCTCGGGACCGTGCGCCACCGGGCCACCCTGATTCGGTGCCAGCACCCAGCATTGACTCTCGATCGCGCGCGCGCGCAGCAGCGTCTCCCAATGCGCCGACCCGGTCGTGAACGTGAAGGCCGAGGGCACGCAGAGGATTTCGGCGCCCGCGTCGACCAGCCGCCGGTAGAGCTCAGGGAAACGCAGGTCGTAACAGATCGAGAGTCCAAGCCGGCCCACCGGCGTGTCGACGCACACCGGCTCGGCACCCGCCGAGAGCCGTTCGCTCTCGCGTACGCGCGGGCCCGACGTCAGATCGACGTCGAACATATGAATCTTGCGATATACGCCGAGTCGTTCGCCGGCAGGCCCGAACACCACCGTGGTGTTGAAGGGCAGCTCGCCACCGGGATGGCGCTCGAGAATCGAGCCTGCGACCAGTGTCAGCCGGTTCGCGCGCGCGCTCTCGGCGAGACGACCGAGGCAGTCGCCATCGAGCCCTTCGGCGACCTCGGCATCGCGTTCCTGCGGGCCCCGCCAGTGGAACATCTCGGGCAGCACCACCAGTGCTGCGCCGCGAGCACCGGCCTCGGCGACGAGCCGGCAGGCCGCGGCCACGTTCGTCGCGGGATCGTCCTGACAGCGCATCTGCGCGCAGGCGGCGAGGAACCGCGGCCCCATGCCCGGCGTCTAGCAGACGTGCCGGATCGGGCTTGTCCTAATGGTCGGAGCCGAACAGGAATGGGATGCGGGCCCGGACCAGAGCCTCGGCGACGCGGCGCGCGTCGGTCCGGTACTCGCCGGTCGCGATCTCGTTCCGGATCCGTTCGACCAGACGGCGCCGGAGTTCGCGAGCCGCCTCCTCGGGAGTGAGTTCCGGGAAGGCTTCGTCGTTGCGGGGTCCGCCGATGTGGCGGGACGGCGGCCGGCGTGCGGCCAGAGCGGAAACACGAGAATCGCGCCGCTCCAGCGGAGGGCGCGCAACAGAGGGAAGATCCATCACCCCTGCTGTCGGCACCTGGAGACGGCGACTTTAGCCCGGCCACCGTTCAGATCGGGCCGCCCCATGGCTCGATCTCGGCTCGCCGGTCATCGGCACCGAGGAGCCAGGCCGGCACGGCCGGGGCTCCCCCGGATGTAGTCCCGGGAGAGCGGCGGCTTGCCCTTGCCCTAGGCGTCGTAACAGAGCTCGGGCCGGCACGGCTCGAGTGCGGTCCGAAGGCGCCGCATGGCCTGGCTGTGGAGCTGCGAGATCCGCCCCTCGGTCAGGCCCAGAGCTTCCGCGAGCTCCCGCATGGTCAGACCCTCGAAGTAGTAGAGCGAGATCACGAAGCGCTCCTTCTCGGGCAGGGTCTCGATCGCCTCGGTCAGAATATCGACCCGCTGGTGCTCGAGCGCCATCTCCGCCGGGCCAAGCTCCTTGGTGTCGGCGACCACTTCCTCGAAGTTCACGGTATCGTCGCCGTGGCCGAAGCTGATCTCCGCCGTCGTCACGACGTTGCCGGTGCCGAGCTGGGTCTGGATATGCGCCAGCTCCTCGAGCGAGAGCGCCATCTCGCCGGCCAGCTCGCCGTTGTCGGGCGAGCGACCAAGCTGGCTCTCCAGACGGCTCGTGGCGGCCTCAAGGTCGTGCGCCTTCTGGCGCATGCTGCGCGGCAACCAATCGCAACGGCGCAGGAAGTCGAGAATCGCGCCGCGGATGCGGTACTGGGCGTAGGTCGGGAACGACGCCTCGCGGTTCTTGTCGTACTTGCGGAAGGCATCGAGCAGACCGAGCGTGCCCCAGCTCAGCAGATCGTCGAGCGGAACCTCGGAAGGTTTGCGCGGCAGCATCCGCTGCACCACCTGCCGCACCAGCGGCAAATGCCGGCGCACCTCCTCCTCGTCGAAAGCGAAGACCCCGAGCTGATCATCGTAGGCCTCGAAGCTGTCGTCGTCGCTCTCGGACTGCTCGTCCGAGATGGCTTCTTCAACCGCCTCCACCACAGGGACGGGGCTCGGCTCGTACGCCACCACCACCTCGTCCTGCTCCACCGTCTGCCTTGCTGCGCTTGCCCCTGCCATCGTCCCCTCCCCCAGGTCGTTTCCTGGGAGGAGGGCTAAAGCCAGAAGCGTTCCAGAGCCGAGAGGCAGCGAGCGCGCTGGAAAACGCTCGGGAAACCGCGCGGGCCGAGGTGGCACAACGCGCCACGCAGGTCACATGGCCGACAATTTTGTACCGGCCGAACGTTTCCGTTGATCGCGGTAAACCCCTACGCGCATCCTCTGTATCCTGATCGGCTTGCGCGGCTCGGGCCCTTAGCCTATCGAAGCTCAATCATGGCAAGCGAACGCCAGAAAGAGATCAAGCGTCGTCGCAAGCGGCGCAAGGAACGGCTCCGGGCCCGCGAGGCCCAGCAACGATCGAAGGCGAAGGGCTCGCGCAAGAAGTCGCGCTGACCGAAGCGCCGCGCACCTGAAGCCGCCGGCCTCGGATCCTCAGGATCTGCGGAACGCACGGCGCGCCACCAGCGCGCTGCCCACCAGCATCAGGGCGAAGACCGCGCCCGGTATCAGCAATGCCGGGCGCGTCCAGTCCCCGGTCTCGCCGGCCAGCGCGATCTCGCGGCCGAGCATCGTCACGACCACGAGCCCCGGGAGCACACCCAAGGCGGTCCCCGCCACGTAGCTCCGCAGCGGCACGCTGGTCGCACCCATGCCCCAGTTGAGCGGCGGTGCCACGAACAGGATGGTGCGCAAGAGCAGGATCGTGCGGAAGCCGTGCCGGACGAGCTGCTGATCGAGACGGCCCAGCACGCCAAAGCGACGCACCAGAGCCGCGCGGCCCTCGGCCCCGAAGCCATGCCGCACGATCAAGAATGTCGCGGTGGTCCCCAAGATTGAGGCGACCCAACCGTAGAGAAGGCCGGGGCCCATCCCGAACAGTGCCCCGCCGGCAGCGAGCAAGAGCGACTCGGGAACATTGATCAACATGCCGCCGACGCAGATCCCGACAAAGATCACGGGGCCCAGGCGATCGTGGGATTCGATCAGACGACGGGCCGCCTCGACCTCGAGAAACTGATCCGCCCCGAACCACCGGCCGGCCACAGCAAGCCCGATCACGCCAAGGACGACCAGGACGGGACGCAGCCAGGTGGACATGGGCACCAAGCTAGCAGCTGCGGGCTCGGGCACGCGACTCAACGACGGGACCGGATCCGGCCATCGTGTCCCGGACCGCCCGCGCCCCATCGCCCCTGAAACAGTAGTTGCCCCGCGGGTTCGAAGGTCGCAGCGCGCCGATTCCTCATCCACCGTGCGGGATCCGGGTTCTGCGCGAACCTGTTAGAGGAGGCGAGTGTCGACCCGCGAGCAGGCATCACCGGTGCGGACCGGCCAAGGGATCACGGGGCCTCGGCGGGCGAGTCCGTGGTGGGTGGCCGCCCTGCTCTGTGGCGCCTTGCTGGTCATGACGGTGGCCCTGCTCTTCGTCGGGCCCTTCGACGAGGCCGCGGTACGCCGGCTGGTGCGCGCCACCGCGCGGACGTCGGTGCTGCTCTTCTGCACGGCATTCAGCGCCTCGAGCCTGGCCAAATTCCACGGCAGCACCGCGACCGCCTGGCTGGTCCGCCACCGGCGCCAGATCGGCGTGTCGTTTGCCTTCTCGCACGGACTTCACCTCGTGGCGCTCGTGCTCCTCGGGCGGTTCTTTCCTGATCCTTTCATCCCCGAGCTCAACCTCGTGACGATCGTCGGCGGTGGCACCGGCTACCTCTTCGTGATCGCGATGGCCGCGACCTCGAACGACGCCGCCGTGCAGGCCCTCGGGGTGCTGCGCTGGCGCATTCTCCACCTGACCGGAAGCTGGTTCCTCTGGGTGATCTTCGTGCAATCCTATCTTCCACGGGCGCTGCTGGACCCCTGGTATGTGCCGCCGGCCGCGCTCTTGCTGGCGGCGGCCGGGCTGCGTGGCGCCGCCGCACGACGACGGCGGCGAGCCGCATGACCCGCCCCGCGCCGATGGAGCATCGCACCGAGACAGGCACGAAAAGCGGGCACATGCGCCAGGGCATTCACAACCGCCGGCCCGGAAGCGCCCGACAGGATGCCGCGAGCAGGAGAGGCTGACACATGCGCCAGGCCGTTTTGAACCAGGGGCGCTTCTCGATCGAGACCGTCCCCGACCCGACGCCAGCCCCGGGCGGGGCTGTGGTCCGCGTGTCCGCGTGTGGCATTTGCGGCACCGACTACGGCTTCTTCCTGAACCATCTGCTGCCCGACGGTGCGGTCCTCGGCCACGAGATCGCGGGCGAGATCGTGGCCCTGCGGGAGGGCGGGCGCGAATGGCGCGAGGGCGACCGCGTCGCGGTGGTCCCGCTCCCGTGGTGTGGTCAATGCGAGGTCTGCAACCGCGGCCAGCATAATCTCTGCCAAAGGGCCTTGGGGCATATGGTGGGCTGCAGTACGACGCCGGGCGGGCTGGCCGAGTTCGTGGCCGTGCCCACCTCGAGTCTACGCCGCCTGCCCGATCGCCTGCCTCTCCGGCACGGCGCCGTGATCGAACCCGTTGCGGTGGCGATGGCCGCGGTCCGCCTCGGCGAGATCCGCCCCGGCACGCGCGTCGGCGTGATCGGCCTCGGACCGCTCGGTCTCTTCGCGGGCCTGATCGCACGTCTCGAAGGAGCGCTCGTCCTCGGCATGGACGAGCGCGCGACCCGCGTGCACTGCGCGCGGGAATTCGGCCTCGGTGCGTTCGAAGCCGACGGGCTCGCCACCGATCGGATTCGCGATCTGACGCTGGGCGGGCCCGAGGTCGTGATCGAGGCGAGCGGGCGACCTGAAGCCATCGAACTCGCCGGTCAGATGGCGCGGCTCGGCGGCCGCGTCGTCCTCGTCGCGTCCTATCACACGGCGACCGAGATCCGGCCGGTGCACTGGCTGCAGCGCGGCGTGTCACTACTGCCCTCGATCGCTTACGGCCCGGCGGACTACGACGCGGCGCTGGCGCTGGTCGCCAGCGGCCGGCTCGACGTCGCGAGCCTCGTGACCAGCGTGCAGCCGCTCGACGAGGTGCAGACGGTGTTCGAACGCTTCCCGACCCAGAACGACGAGATCAAGCTCCTGATCGCGCCTTGACTCGCGCTCGGGCGTGGCGCGCAGCCAGCGGCGCCAGGGCGGTGGTCGCGGCCCCGTCCGCAGTTGCGGACCGTGACCCCAGAGGGGTGCGTCCTGAGTGGCCGCAGCCCCCTCAGCAGTTGCGGGCCGCGTCGAGCAACGGGACCAGCGCTTCGATCGCCCGGACGGAATCGGTCGCGCCCACCGCCGCAACGACCAGCACCAGCTGATCGACGCCCGCCGCGGCATAGGCCGCCAGCGTCTCGGGTCCGGCAACGGGCTTGAGGTAGGGCGAGACGACGATCTGGAGATCGCTCCGGGCCCGCCCGCGGCGCGCGAGCATCCCCTGCAAGCGGTGAATCCGCGCGGCGACCTCGTCGGGCGTGTGATTGAAGCCAAACCAACCTTGACCAAGATCGGCGGCCCGGCGCAAGGCGGCGTCGGTCTCGCCACCGAAGATGATGGGCGGAAACGGCTTCTGCAGAGGTTTCGGCAGCATCCGGACCGGGGGCAGGCGGTAGAGGCGTCCCTCGAAACTCGACGAGGCGTCGGTCCACAGCGACTGCATGGCATCGAGGTATTCGCGACAGCGGTAGCCGCGATCCTCGAAGTCCACGCCGAGTGCCTCGAATTCCTCGCGTAACCAGCCGATGCCCACGCCGAAATCGATTCGACCACCCGAGAGGACGTCGCAATCGGCCACCTGCTTGGCGGTGTAGACGGGCGAACGCTGCGGCACGAGACAGATCCCCGTCCCGAGCCGGATGCGTTCGGTCACGCCGGCGGCGAGCGCGATCGCCGCAAAAGGCTCGATGACCCCGCCCTCGGCAGCGTTGATCGGGAAGCGCCCGTCCTCCGAGTAGGGGTAGCGCGAGGCCGGATCGTCGACGAGGACGACGTGCTCCGGAAACCAGAGCGCATGGAATCCCATCGTATCGGCGGCGCGCGCCGATTCGATCAGCGCCTGACGGAGGGTGCTGGCCTCACCGAGCAAGGGGAGAAAAAGACCGATCTTCATCGCTTCTGCCGGCTATCAGATCGGCCCCTTGGTGGGTACCCCAGGGCGGCATCGACCCGCCGCATCGGCGTGCTGCGGCGCAACAGCAGGACGGACCAGGCTCGCCCCATGTCTACCGCTGCGACCGGACGGAAGTCTCCTCCGGCCGCTCGGCCCTTCCCCGTCCACGAGCGCGGCAGGAGCGGGTGACAGACGGCCTGATCCCCTTTAACGTTTTCTCCATGCAGAAGAATGCCTCCTACCCACTCGTGCTCGGTCTCGCGCTCGGCCTCGCGGCCTGCGGGACGACAAGTACTCCTTTCTTCGCCGGCGAAATCACCCTCGCCCCGGAAGCGCCCGAGCGCTGCGATCCGCTCGATCCGCGCCACTGCCTGCTGCCCTTCCCGAGCGACACGTTCACGGTCGAGGACGAGGCGAGCGTGACCGGGCGGCGCGTCGCTTTCGCGCGTGCGTCAATGATCACCAACGCCCGGGGCGTGCAGGTCGATCCGAGCGAGTGGAATCGCAACGACGGCTTCAGCCCCGGCGCGCAGATCGCCACGTTCGTGCCCGATCTCGACGTGGCCGCGAGCCGGATTCCCTCGGTCGCCGACATCGGCGCCTCGCTCGCACCCGATGCCGGCGCGGTGATCCTCGACACCGAGAGCGGCGAGCGTGTGCCGTACTGGGGCGAGATCGACGCCAGCGTCGCCGATGTCGCAAATACAGTGCTTTACGTACGGCCGGCGATCAACCTGCGTCACGGTCACCGCTACATCGTCGCTCTCCGAAATCTGGTCCATGGCGACGGCAGCAGCGTCACTGCCGGTGATGCATTCCGCGCCTACCGCGACCGGCTCCACACCAACGTCCCGGAGATGGAGGCCCGGCGCGATCGCTACGAGCGCGTCTTCACCGAGCTGGAGGCTGCGGGCGTAGGCCGTGCCGACCTCTTCCTCGCCTGGGACTTCACCGTCGCGAGTTCGGCCAACCTCACCGAACGCCTCGTGCACATCCGTGACGATGCCTTCGACCGGCTGGGGAGTGCGGCGCCCGGGTTCGAGGTGACTCAGGTCGAGGACCCTCTCGACGAGCGCGTCCTGCGGCGCGTGAGCGGCACCTTCGAAGTCCCCCTCTACATGACCGGTGGTGGCGTCCCCGGTCAGAGCTTCGCCTGGGGCAGCAACGGTCTGCCGGCCTACACCGGCACCTACTCCGCGGCCTTCCGTTGCATCGTGCCGCGCAGCGCGTTCGCCGCCGATGGCAGCGCCGCTCCGGCGCGTCCCGCAGTCTACGGCCACGGCCTGCTCGGCAGCGAGGGCGAGGTCTCGGCCGGCAATGTCCGCAGCATGGCCAACGAGCACGGCTTCGTTTTTTGCGCGACGCGCTGGATCGGCATGGCAGAGGAGGATGTCGGCAACGCGGTCGCCATCCTGCAGGACATCTCGAAGATGGACACCAACGTCGATCGGCTGCAGCAGGGCGTTCTCAACACGCTCTTCCTCGGCCGCCTGATGATCCATGCCGACGGCCTCGGTTCGCATCCGGCGTTCCAGGGCACCGACGGCCGCAGCGTGATCGACCGCCGCGAACTTTATTACGACGGCAACAGCCAGGGCGGCATCATGGGGGGTATCGCCACCGCCGTCGCGATCGACTGGACCAAGGCCGTGCTGGGCGTCCCGGCCATGAACTACTCGCTGCTCTTGCAGCGCAGTGTGGACTGGGACACCTACCGGTCGATCTACGACCCCTCGTACCCCAATGAAATCGAACGCGGCATCGGACTCTCGCTGCTGCAGATGCAGTGGGATCGCGGCGAGGCCAACGGCTACGCCTGGCACATGACGGACGACCCGCTGCCCGGCACGCCGGCGCATCGAGTCCTGATGCATGTCGCCTTCGGCGATCATCAGGTCGCGCCCGCCGCAGCCGACGTTCAGGCGCGCACGATCGGCGCCTCCGTCCACACCCCCGTCGTCACGCCCGGCCGGCTCGCCGACCGCGAACCCGCGTGGGGCATCGAGCCGATCCCGTCGTATCCCTTCGACGGCTCGGCCATCATCGTCTGGGACTCGGGCGCCGCCGCCCCGCCGCTGACCAACATGCCCCCTCGTGAAGGCGAGGACCCGCATGGCGATCCGCGCTCGTATGTCGAGGCCCGGCGGCAGAAAGCCGCTTTCCTCGCGCCCGAGAGCAGGGTGATCGACGTCTGCGGCAACGCGCCCTGCACGGCGCCGCCGAGCTGATCGCTCGGAAGATCCCGCGCGCCGCCGCTTGAACCGAAGCGCGCGGCGCGCAAGACCGAGGCATGGACGAAGACAGGTTCTGGTGGCGGCCGGACGCTGAGCAAGCGGCGTCAAGCCGGCTCGGTCGACTCCTGCGGGCGTGTGGACTCGCGCCGACGGTCGCGGGCTACGCCACGCTTCACGCACGCTCGATCGCGGAGCCCGAGACGTTCTGGCGGCTCGCCGTGCGCGAACTCGGTCTCGAGTGGCTCACCCCGTTCTCCCGGGTGCTCGACGAGGCGCGTGGGCCCGCGTGGGCCGACTTCTTCTCCGGCGGAAAGATCAACGCCGCGCACAACGCGATCGATCGCTGGCTCGGTACCCGGGCCGACGCTGCAGCGGTGATCTGGTTCGGCGACGACGGCGATGAGCGAACCTGGTCACTGACTGATTTGGCGCGCGAGACCGAGCGCGGCGCGCGTGCGCTGGCCGCCTGCGGTGTCGGGCCCGGCGACCGGGTTGCCCTCTTCCTGCCGATGCTGCCCGAGACGGCGGCGGCCCTGCTGGCGATCCTGCGGCTCGGCGCAATCGCCGTGCCTTGCTTCTCCGGCTACGGCGCCGAGGCCGTGGCAAGCCGGCTCGCCGACGCCCACGCAAAGGTGCTCATCACCACCGACGCCTTCCCGCGCCGCGGCCGCCTGGTCCAGGCCAAGGCCATTGCGGACGCCGCCGCTGCTCTCGCCGGCTGCGTCGAGCATATTCTCGTCATCGAGCGCGCGGGCGCTGCAACACAGCCGCCGTGGAACGAGGCCCGTGACCGGCCCTGGCCACGCGCGGCCGATCTCGCGGCTGCCCCCGTGCACCCCGAGTCGCCGGCCCCAGGCAAGGCGGGCCCGGCCGTCGCCTGCCATCCGACCGCCGCCAGCGATCCCGCACTTTTGAGGTACACGTCGGGCACCACCGGCCGGCCCAAGGGTGTGGTTGCGACCCACGGCGGATTCCCGCTCAAGATCGCGGTCGATATGGCCTGGTGTTTCGACGTCGAGGTGGGCGACCGACTCCTGTGGGTGACCGACCTCGGCTGGGTGATGGGACCGTGGCAGATTCTCGGCACCCTCACGCTGGGCGCGACGATGGTGCTGCTCGAGGGCACGCCCGATTATCCCGGCCCGGACCGCCTGTGGGAGATCGTCGAGCGCGCCCGGGTCACGCATCTCGGGCTGGCCCCGACCGTGGTGCGCGCCCTGCGCGAGAAGGGCGAGGCCCCGGTACGCGCGCACGACCTCACCTCATTGCGCGTGCTTGGCTCGACCGGCGAAGCCTGGAATCCCGAGCCTTACCGCTGGTTCGCCGAAGTCGTCGGTGGCGGCCGCCTGCCGATCGTCAACTACTCGGGCGGCACGGAGATCGGCGGCGGCATCCTCGGCTGCACGATGGTCCATCCGTTACGAGCGTGCGGCTTCTCGGCGCCGATCCTCGGCATCGACGCCGACGTCCTCGACGACGAGGGCCGCTCGCTGCGCTCTGCGGTGGGCGAGTTGGTGGTGCGCCGGCCCTGGCCGGGCATGACACGTGGTTTCTGGCAAGACCCGGAGCGCTACGAGGAGACCTACTGGTCCCGCTGGCCCGGCCTCTGGGTTCACGGAGACTTCGCACGCCATTTTGACGACGGGAGCTGGACCATCGAGGGTCGCAGCGACGACACGATCAAGCTCGCCGGCAAGCGACTCGGCCCGGCGGAAGTCGAATCTCTGCTTACGGCGGACCCGGCGGTGCTGGAGGCAGCGGCGATCGAGGTGCCGCACGAAGTCAAGGGCGGAGCGCTGGTCTGCTACGTCGTGCTGGCAGCGCGCTACGCGCCCGACGAAACGCTGCGGGCGCGCCTGATCAAACGTGTCGAGCAGGGCCTCGGCCGGGCGATGAAACCCGCGGGCCTGCTCTTCACCCGCGCGCTACCCAAGACCCGCAACGCCAAGATCATGCGCCGCCTGATCCGCGCCATCCACCTCGAGCGCGACGGCGGTGCCGGCGGTCCGCGTGGCGACCTGTCCTCGCTCGAGGACCACTCGACTCTCGACGCGGTACGCAACGCGACTTGACGGGGCGCCCCTCGGTCCGGCCGCGCGGATATTTTTGCATCGACAGGACCGCCCTCCGGCAGCAGCGGGGGCACGATTCAGCAGGACGGCGCCGGCTCGCCCGGCCTCACGCGCCGCGCCCCAGCGCCAGCACGCGCGCCGGGGGTTCGCGCAGATTCCAGACGATGCCGCAGCGCTCGAGCAGGAGCAGCAGGTACCAGGTGACGTCGATCTCCCACCAGTAGAACCCGTTGCGGCACGAACCGGGATAGTGGTGGTGGTTGTTGTGCCACCCCTCGCCGAGAGTGCTGAGGGCAATCCAGAAATTATTCCGGCTCTGGTCGGCCGTCGCGAAACGACGCGAACCCCAGACATGCGCCAGCGAGTTCACCAGAAAGGTGTTGTGCCAGCAGGCCACCGTGCTGGCGAAGAAGCCGACGAAGAGACCGGGCCAGCCCATCCACAGGAAGCAGAGCAGCGCGAGCCCAACCGCCGGCGTCAGGGGATAGCGATTCAGGAGGCGGAGCTCCGGGTAGCGCGCAAAATCCGGGATCTGCTCCCAGCGCGTCGCCTCGGTGCCGTCGAAGATCCAGCCGACGTGCGCGTACCAGAAGCCACGCTGGACCGGAGAGTGAACGTCGCCCGGCATGTCACTACGGCGGTGATGGACGCGATGATGGGCGGCCCACCAGAGCACACCCTTCTGCGCACTCGACTGCGCGAGCAGCGCCAGAATGAACTGGAAGACCCGACTCGTCTGATAGCTGCGGTGCGAGAAGTAGCGGTGATAGCCAGCAGTCACGCCCCACGCCCGGAGCAGGAAGAGCCCGAGCCCCAGCAGCAGCGATTCGACTGTAACGCCCGACCAGAATACGCCGAGCAGCGCAACGTGACAAAAAACGAAGGGGGCAGCATCCAGCCAGTCGGCCGGACGCCAGGCCCACTGGCCCACGTTCCCTGGTTGCGAGAGAGTGTCGGAGTCGAGCGCGGTCTGTGGCGTCATGGGCGGAGACTAGCCCCACCCTCGCGCCGGCACCGTCACCGTTGCGCAATCTTCGGTCACGGTTCGGTAAAAGCTCGCTCAATCCGGCACGAACTTGTAGCCGGCGCCCCGCACCGAGACGAAATGATGCGGCTGTTGCGGGTCCTCCTCGAAGCGCCGCCGCAGGCGCCCGAGGAAGTTATCGACCGTGCGCGTGTTCGGGTAGTTGCGCAGCTTCCAGACCTTCTCGAGCAACTCCTCCCGCGCGAGCACGCGCCCCGGATGGAGCGAGAAGTAGCGCAGCAGGTCGAGTTCGAGCTGGGTGAGTTTCGTCATGACACCCGCGACCCGGACCTCGTGGCTGTCGAAGTTCACCTGCACCCGCCCGAACTCGAGCAATGCCGCCGGCCGGGCACGCTCGCCACCCGTCTCCCAGGCACGCCGCCGCAGCATCGAACGCACGCGCGCGAGCAGCTCCCCCAGCTCGAAAGGCTTGACCTGAGAGTCGTCGGCGCCAGCTTCGAGACCCGTGACCCGATCCTGCGCTGCGGAACGCGCAGTCAGCATGATCACCGGCACGAAGTTCCCCGCCTCGCGCAGGCGCCGGCAGAGTTCGAAGCCGTCAAGGTCCGGCAGCATGACGTCGAGGACGAGCGTGTCCCAGCGATCGGGATCGAGCAGCCGCGCCGCCGCTTCGCGCGCCGTCGTCGCCACCTCGACCTGATAGCCCTCGAGCTCGAGATTGAGCTTCAGACCTGCCGCGAGATGCGCCTCGTCCTCGACGACCAGCAGACGAGCGGACATGGACTTCATGCCACCCCCCTGTCGGCAAGCGGCCGACTCGAGAGTGGCGGCTCCTCGCCGCGGGCGGGGCGACTCCCCGCGGGCAGGGTCACGCGCACCGTCGTCCCACCATCCGTGCCCGGCGACGCGGCTTCCACCTGCCCGCCCAGGTTGCGGACCAGCGCGGCCACGACGAAGAGCCCGAGTCCGGTGCCGCTGCGCCGTGATTCCCCCTCCCCGTCCACGCGGTGAAAACGCTGGAAGACGCGGCGGAGATGCGGCCGCGGGATGCCAATCCCCTGATCATGCACCTCCAACACCGGCCGTCCCTTGCGATCGGTCGAGAGACAGAGTCGCACCGCCGCCACATTATTTGAGTACTTCACGGCATTGTCGAGCAGATTCTTGACAACGATCTCGAGCGCCGCCCGGTCGCTGCTGATCATGGTGCCGCGCGGAATCTCGACGCCGATCGAGGCCTCGGAGAGGTGGTAGCGGGCAGCCACGGAAGCGGCACATCGCAGCGCCAGTTCGCCCAGATCGATCTCCTGTGCCCCCATGAGGGCTGCCCCGTGCGCGAGCAGACTCGCCTGAAGCACGTCGTCGATGCACGAGGCGAGTCGGTCCACGTCGTCAAGCATCATGCCGCGGATCTCCTCGCGCTGGGCTACGTCCAGGGCGCCGCGACTCAGTGTTTCGAGGCCGAGCTTGAGCGACGCCAGTGGGCTCTTGAGTTCGTGAGTCACCGAATCGATGAAGCTGTCCTGGCGCCGGACCTCCAGGATCTCGCGCGCCAGGTAGATGCTGAAGAGGATCAACACCGTCATGATCACGACGAAGGAGATGGCCCCGAGCACGAGCAGGGATACGTCGCCACCGATGTCTTCGGTCACCGCGATCCGCTGTCCCAGCAGAAGGCTCCAGCCGACGAGCAGTGCTGCCGCCAGCACGACCGCGACCGCCCCCAGGGTGATCGGAAGCGAGATCGATTTGCGTCTCTGACGTCGCCACATGGTTCCAAGGCCAGTCTATACCGCTCCACCCATGGAACGCATTCCCCGCGGGGGGCCCAGGGCTAGCGGGCCATGTCCAGCGCGACGATCAGCAGGAACCCGCCGAAGAGTCGCGACAGGCGCTGCTCGCCAAGGCGATGACCGATCCGGACACCGAGGGGTGCTGCGGCGACGGCACCGGGCAGCATCACCGCAAAGGTCAAGAGATCGACATAGCCGAGCGCGTGGGCGGGCAGACCCGGAATAGACAAGCCGTTCCAGATCGCACCGAGCGCACCGATCACGCTGATCGGAACCCCGCTCAGCGTGGAGAGGGCCACCGCCTGGTGCACGCCCACGCCCATCGCGATGAGGACCGGCGCATTGAAGCTACCGCCCGTCAGTCCAAGAAATGTCGAGAGGGCGCCGAGCGGCAACGCGGCCAGCCCGAGCATGAGCGCGCTGGGGCGGTGTGACTCGACGCGGCCTGTGGGCCGGCGACGCAACAACTGCACTCCGGCCACGGCCATGGCGACGGAGAAAGCCTGCTTCAAGAAGGCGCCCGATGCGAAACGGGAGAGCACGACACCGATCAGCACGCCGCCAACGAGCGGTGGCAACCAATCCCGGGCCAGCGCCCGATCGATCGCCCCGCGGCGCCATTGCTCGCGTGTCGCGCTCACCATCGCGGGCACCGCCAACGCGAGCGAGGTGCCCTGCACCAGATGGACGAGAAAGGGGCCGTCGATCCCGAGCCACGGGAAAAGGACCAGCAAGAGCGGAATGCGGACGATGCCGCCACCGACCCCGAAGAGTCCGGAGGCAAAGCCCGAGAGCAAGCCGGCTGCGGCGAGTGCCGCCAGAGAAAGCCCCGATTCCACCAGCGTGCCCGCCATCGCCCGAGGGGTTCGATAGCGCGTCCGCCCGGCGAAACCGAGGCGTGCTCCCCGCCAGCAGGAGCAGCGGCGCCCCGGCTTGACTGCGGCCGGGATCTCGGCGTCACCTCTCCGCTCGCGGGCACGCCTGATGTCGCCACCGGGCGGGCACCGCTCGGGCACAAGCCTCGCTTTGCGGATGACCTCCGGTATGGACCCGCTGACGATGCTTCTGAAACTCCGTCTCCTCGCCTACCGCCTGCTCAAACCGCTGCAATGGCCGGCGTCCCGCCTGCTCGCGATCCCGCAACCGACGGCACTGGTCGGACCGGATTCGAGCCTGCGCCTGTGCACGCTGATCGCCCACTCGGGAGTACGGCGCGTGATGATCGTGACCGATCGGATCGTCGTGCAGCTCGGCCTGATCGACCGGATCCGGGAGGCGTTGACCCTGGCCGACATCGACGTCGCAGTACACGATGCGATCACGCCAGACCCGACCTATCCCGTCCTTGCTGCGGGCCTCGCTGCCGTCCGCGCCCATCGCAGTGACGCGATCCTCGCGATCGGTGGCGGCTCGGTGATCGACGCCGCCAAGGTGATCGATGCGATGGCGGTGACCGGCAAGTCGCCGGCCAGTCTCCTCGGCATCCTCAAGATCTGGAAACCGATGTTGCCCCTCTTCGCGATCCCGACCACGGCCGGCACGGGCTCCGAGGTCACCGTGGCGGCGGTGGTGACCGATCCGATCAAGCACGCCAAATCAACGGTCATCGACCCCAAGCTTGTCCCCGTGGCAGCCGCGCTCGACCCGCTGCTGATGCGCAGCCTGCCGCCTCCGATCACGGCCGCCACCGGACTCGATGCCTTGACTCACGCGATCGAAGCCTGGACCAACCGCTGGCCCCACCCCGAGACACGCCGGCACAGTCTCTTCGCCGTCCGATCCATCTTCGCCCATCTGCCCGCCGCGTGCGCGAGCGGCGACGACCTCGGGGCCCGCGAAGCGATGGCGCTGGCCTCCTTCCACGCCGGCCTCGCCTTCACGAAGGCCTATGTCGGCTATGTGCACGCTTTCTCGCACAAGCTCGGCGGGATGTACGGCGTGCCACATGGGCTCGGGAATGCGGTCACCCTGCCCTACGTTCTGGATTTTCTCTCTGACTCGCCATGGGCCCGTGATCGCCTGGCGGAACTGGCCGTGGCGATCGGCGCCGGCACGGACGCCGAGCCCACACCCGAACTCGCGCGGCGTTTCATCGAGCGCGTGCGCGCGCTCAATCACACCGTGGGCATTCCCGAGAGACTCGACGCACTCGTGCCGGCCGACATCCCCGAGATCGCACGCGCCGCGATGATCGAGGCCCACCGCGACTACCCCGTGGCGAAGAACATGCGTCTCGAAGAAGCCGATGCCCTGCTGCGGCGGATGCTTTGACCGGACAGCCGGCACGGAAACCACGAGGGACACCATGAAGTTCCACGACATGATGTGCCTGGAGCCACACGGGCCCGACACCTTCGTCGCGACGGGACCACGCTATCCATGGGGCGGGCTCTACGGCGGCCAGATCGTCGCGCAAGCGCTCCGGGCGGCCATGCACACGGTCGAGCCGGCCTTCGTGCTGCACTCGCTGCACGCTTTCTTCATCCGACTCGGCGATGCCAGGGAGCCGATCCGCCTCGAGGTCGATCGCATCCGCAACGGCCGCAGCTTCCTCACCCGCCGTGTCGTGGCCCGGCAGTCCGGCGGCGCGATCCTCAACATGGCCGCGTCATTCCAGATTCCAGAGGAGGGGCCAGAGATCCAGACCCGCATCATGCCCACGGTGCCGGCCCCCGAGACGCTGACCTTCGAGAACTGGAGTCGCGTAGTCAGGCGCGCTTTTGTCAACGACCCGGCCTTGCCCGCCACCGGGTGGATGAAGATCGACGAGCCGCTCGGGGACGACCCGGCGCTGAACGCCTGCGGCCTCGCCTATCTCTCCGACGATCTGCCGACCGACGCGGTGGTCGCCCGGCATCCCGACCGTGCCCCAACGGAGAGCGGGGAGCGCCGCTTGTGGAACGCCAGCCTTGACCACGCGATCTGGTTCCACCACCCGCCCCGAGCGGATGATTTCCTGCTCTTCTCCTTCGACTGCCACGGCTTCATCAGCTCGCGCGGTCTCTCGATCGGAGCCGTGTTCGACCGCGGGGGGCGACACCTCGCGACGGTGGCGCAGGAGGTCCTGACGAGGGTGCGGCGCGACGTCTGAGGGCGCCACCGCCCCGTCCCGGCACCCGCGGTGCTTGTCGTCCGAGTACACCGCAGATCCGGGCAAGCGAGCTTCGCCCAGCTCGGATCCCGAACGTGCTCGTCCGGGCGCGAACGGCGTGGCTCGGCGCCTGAGTTCGGTCGGGCAATCGGCGGAACTGCGACGGACATCCAGAACCGTCCCGGTTTCGGGGGTGCGAGCGCGGTGCGGGTGCGGGTGTACGCGCCAGAGCGAGCGCGGTGCGGGTACACGCGCCGGAGCGGGTGCGGTGCGGGTGCGGAGAAGTGCCGGGCTGGTTACGACAGAGCCCCGTGGGAGGGGAGAGCCTGCAGCCACCGCGTGGCACGCGCGACTTCTATCCGGAAGATCTGCGCCGCCGCGACTGGCTCTTCGCTCACTTCCGCGACACCGCCAGGCTGTATGCGTTCGAGGAGATCGACGCCCCGATCCTCGAGCACGCCGAACTCTTCACGCGCAAGGCGGGAGAGGAGATCGTCGAGCAGCTCTACCACTTCGAGCTGCACGACCGGCACCTGGCGTTGCGCCCCGAGATGACCCCCGCGGTGGCGCGGATGGTCATGGCGCGTGCCGGCGGGCTTCGGCTGCCCTTGCGCTGGTTCACCGTCACCCAAAATTGGCGCTACGAACGCATGACGCGCGGCCGTCTGCGCGAGCACTACCAGTGGAACATGGACATCTGGGGCGAGCCCGGGGTCGCGGCGGAGGCCGAGCTGATCGGCGCGATCTTCACCCTGCTCGACCGTACCGGGCTGCCGCGTGGCGCGGTGCGGATCCGCGTCAACAGCCGCGCTCTGCTCGAGGAGTCGCTCCGCCGCGGCATCCTGGCCCGGCGGCCCGAAGCGTTCGCCCCCCTCTGCGTCGTCATAGATAAAATAGGCAAGATCGGGGCGGATGCGGTGATCGATCAGCTCGCCGACCCGGCGGGCGCAGTCGGGCTCGCGCGGGCGGAGGCGGCCGATGTCGTCGCCATGCTCGACGCGCGCACGCTGGACGACGCGGCTCGCCTCGGCGGCGAGGGCTCGCTTGCGCTGGCCGATCTGCGCCGCCTTTTCGAGCTGATCGACTCGACCGGCCGTGGCGGAGATCTGGTCTTTGACGCATCCGTCGTGCGCGGTCTCGCCTACTACACCGGTGTCGTCTTCGAGGCCTTTGACGCCCGCGGCGTGCTGCGCGCGGTCTGTGGCGGGGGCCGCTACGACCGGCTGCTCGAAACGCTCGGCGGCCGGGCGCTGCCGGCGGTCGGCTTCGGCTTCGGCGACGTCGTGATCATGGAACTGCTCGCCGACCACGGACTCCTGCCCGACCTCCGCCGAACGATCGACGAGGTCATCTTCCCGCTCGGCGAGGCGCAACGACCTGCGGCGCTCGCCTTGACCGGGCGACTGCGCACTGCGGGCCATTCGGTGCAAACCGTGCTTGGCACGCCGCGGCTCAAGAAGGTTCTGACCGACGCCGCCGCCGACGGCGCTCGTCGCGTCTGGATCCTCGGTCCCGACGAACTCACCCGCGGCGTCGCCACCGTGCGCGATCTCCAGAGCGGCGAGCAACGGGAAGAACCCCTCGTTTCCTGACCCTCACGCGAAAGACGCTCGAAATCATGCGAAGACTGCTGTTCTTCCTGCTTGCGCTGGCTCTGGTCGCGACCGGTCTCGTCTACGCCATGGGGACGGGCTGGTTCGGCGACGATCTCAGCGGCGGCACGCCGCACGGCCCGCGCCTCCCGGCCGGCCGGATCGCCGCCACCCGCGCGGCGACCCAACAGGCCGCCGCCGCGATCGGCGCCCCCGAGGAGAAACAAGTCCTCTTCGGCGACCTTCATGTCCACACTACATTCTCTCTAGATGCCTTCATGATGGCTCTCCCGGCTCTCGGTGGCGACGGTGCCCACCCGGTTGCCGACGCCTGCGATTTCGCGCGCTACTGCTCGCAGCTCGATTTCTGGTCGATCAACGACCATGACCTCTCGCTCACTCCCCGCATGTGGCGTGAGACGATCGACACCATGCGCGAGTGCAACGCGATCGCCGGTGATCCGAAGGATCCCGACGTCGTGGCTTACCTCGGCTGGGAGTGGACCCAGATCGGCACCACGGCGGAGAACCACTACGGCCACAAGAACATCGTCCTGCGCGATCTCGAGGAAGACCGGATCCCGGCGCGTCCGATCGTCGCCTCAGCCCCGCCCGACGCGAGGGATCGTCAGTCCGAGACGGCGACGCCCTCGAATTTCCTGCTCGGCCTGCTGCCGGTCGCCTCGGCCGATCCCGGCTGGATCGATTTTATCCGCTACCTGCACGAAGTGAGCGAGGTGCCCGACTGCCCTGACGACGTCAATACGAATGAGCTGCCGGCCGACTGTCGCGAAAACGCCGCCACGCCCCAGGTGCTCTTCCGCAAGCTCGACGAATGGGGCGGCGCCTCGACGGTGATCCCGCACGGCACGACGTGGGGCTACTACACACCCCTCGGTTCGAGTTGGGAGAAGCAGCTCAATCGCCAGCAGCACGACCCCAAGCGTCAGCGTCTGGTGGAGGTCTTCTCGGGGCACGGCAACTCCGAGGAATACCGCCCCTGGGTCGAGGTGATCTTCGACGCGGACGGCACAGCGCGCTGCCCCGAGCCCGCGCACGGCTATCTGCCCTCGTGCTGGCGGGCTGGCGAGATCATCCACGAACGCTGCCGCGCCACCGACGCGAGCGAGGACGACTGCCAGCAACGCGCCGCCGAGGCGCGCCAGAACTACGTCGATGCCGACATCTCGGGCCATCTCACGGTCCCCGGCCAGATCCCCGAGGACTGGCTCGATTCGGGCCAGTGCAATGACTGTTTTCAGCCTTCCTTCAACTATCGGCCGCGCAGTTCGGTGCAGTACCTGATGGCGCGGACCGACCTCTCGAAGCCCGACGAGCCCCTGCGCTTCCGCTTCGGGTTCATGTCATCAAGCGACAACCACTCGGCGCGTCCCGGCACCGGCTACAAGGAGGTCGCCCGCACCGACATGACGGAGGCGCGTTTCGGGCTCTTCAACACCACCCATCTCGGTGGTCCGCCGGTGACCGAACCGGAGCCCCGTTCGCGACCCTTCGACGCGGCCCATTCAGACCGTCCCTTCTTCGCCCTGCGCGAGACCGAGCGCGGCGCGTCGTTCTTCCTGACCGGTGGTCTGATCGGCGTGCATTCTGCGGGCCGCGCGCGCGGCGAAGTCTGGGACGCGATGCAGCGGCGCGAGGTCTTCGGCACGAGCGGACCGCGCATCCTGCTCTGGTTTGACTACATCGATCCGGCAAGCGGCCAGCGCTCGCCGATGGGGGCCGAGGTGGCCTCGAGCGCGGCCCCGCGCTTCGAGGTGCGCGCCGTGGGCTCTCTCGAGCAGATCGCCGGATGCGCCGAGGAATCGGTCGCGGCACTCGGCGCTGCCGGGATCGAGCATCTCTGCCGCGACGAGTGCTTCAACCCCGGCGATCGCCGGCGCCGCATCTCGCGCATCGAAGTGGTGCGCATCCGCCCACAGATCACGGCCGACGAGGACGTGGCCGGCCTGATCGACGACCCCTGGCGGGTCTTCAAATGCGGGCCCGACACAGCCGGCTGTCAAATCACCTTCGAGGACCCGGAGTTTCCTGCCTCGAAGCGCGAGGCGCTCTACTACGTCCGCGCGATCGAGGAGCCCGGTGGCGCCATCAACGCCGCCAATCTCCGCTGCGAGCGGGACTTCGAGGGCAAGTGCCTGCGCACCCGCCCGTGCAGCGAAGTGCCCGACGACGACTGCCTCGCCCAGACCGAGGAACGCGCCTGGTCCTCACCCATCTTCGTCACGCCGTAGATCCGGGCGAGATTCGTTGCAGCTTGCCCTGACCGTTGCTGCTTGAAATCGGGCGTGCGTCCCGCACTCGATCCCACGATCGGATCGAGCGGCGGAGGCAAAGCGGGCCGTAAGCAAGTTTGCCCTTGTCGGCTAGGGGACGAGCACGACCTTGCCGTGGACGCGGCGTTCGCTGATTTCGCGCAGGGCGGCGGCGGCCTCGTTGAAGCCGAAGCGCTTCGAGACCAGCGGACGGAGCTTTCCCGCGCTCCACAACTCGAAGAGTTCGCCGATGTGCTCGCGGTGGCGCGCCGGATAGCGTGCCGTGAAGGCGCCCCAGAATACGCCGACGATGTCGCAGCTCTTGAGCAGCGTCAGGTTGAGCGGCACGCGCGGGATGCCCGCCGTGAAGCCGATGACCAGGAAGCGGCCCTCCCACGCCATGGACCGGATCGCCGCCTCGGCCAGCTCACCGCCGACCGGATCGTAGACCACGTCGACGCCGGCACCGCCGGTCAGCTCCTTGAGCCTCGTTTTCAGGTCCTCGCGCGAGTAATCAATCCCCTCGTCGGCCCCATGCACGCGGCAAACCTCGAGCTTTTCTGGGCTCGACGCGCACGCGATCACGCGGGCGCCCATCGCCTTGCCGAGTTCGACTGCGGCGAGTCCGACGCCGCCGGCCGCACCCAGCACCGCCAACGTCTCTCCCGCGCGCAGATGGCCGCGGTCCTTGAGCGCGTAGTGCGACGTGCCGTAGGTCATGAGGAACGCCGAGGCGGTCTCGAAGTCCATCGCGTCGGGAATCGGCACGGCCGAGGTCGCGGCGGCCAGTACCTTCTCGGCGAAGCCGCCCCAACCCGTCATCGCGAGCACACGCTGGCCGGGCGTAAGCCCGCTCACGCCCTCACCCACCGCCGCGATCAGCCCCGCCACCTCGCCGCCTGGCGCAAACGGCAGCGGCGGCCGGAACTGGTACTTGTTCTCGATCATCAGCACGTCGGGGAAATTGATCCCGCACGAGCGGACGTCGACCACGACCTGGCCGGCACCGGGCGTCGGATCGGCGACCTCGTCGAGCACCAGCGACTCGGGGGGCCCGTAGGCCTTGCACAGAACAGCTCTCATCGGTGGCACTCCTCGACGTGATGGGGATCTCGCGGCTGCCGGCCAGAACCCGCCAGCGATCCGTTAAAGCCCGCGTGCAACAATATCCTTGAGCAGGGCACGTGTGCGCTCGACCGTGGCGCGGCCGTCAGCTCCCGCCGGAAAGGGTGCGGCGAGAAAGTCCGTCACTCCCGCCGCCGCGAGCACACCCAGTTGGTCGCGCACTGCGGCCTCGTTGCCGGCGATGGCGACGTCGCCCGGCCCTTCGACACCTTCGCGGTCGAGCATCGCCCGATAGGAGGGCAGCGAGCCGTAGATCACGAACGCCTGTGCTGCCTTGGCATGGGCCTCGGCGACGTCGTCGCAGACTGCGATCGGGAGCCCGGCGACGACGCGCGGCGAGGGCCGCCCCGCGGCGGCCGCGGCCTCGCTGAGGCGCGGCACGACATGGTCGCGCAACGTCTTCGGCCCGGTCATCCAGGTGATGGTTCCGGCGGTCTCGCTACCCGCAAGGCGCAGCATCCTGGGCGCGAGGGCTGCGATCAGCAGCGGCGGTGTGCCCGAACCCGAGACCTTGACCTGGGCATTGACGCGATATTCCTCGCCCTGATGGCCCACCGTCTCGCCGCGGAGCAGCGGGGCCAGCACCGCGACGTACTCCTTCATGTGACTGTACGGTTTCGCCCAGGAGAGCCCGAGCATCATCTCGATCACGACCTGATGCGAGAGCCCGATGCCCAGCGAGAAGCGCCCGCGACAGGCAGCCGCAGCGGTCAACGCCTGCTGGGCCATCGCCACCGGGTGCCGCGGGTAGCTCGGCACGACTGCCGTGCCCAGTTCGATCGTGGACGTCGCGTGCCCGGCGAGCGCGCACGCCATGATTGCGTCGAGCCCAAAAATGTTGGCAAACCAGGCACTCGCGAAGCCATCGCGCTCGGCTGCCCGCACCTGCTCGACGATGCCGTCGATGTCCGCACCCTGACCGCCGAGCTCGCCGACGCCGATTCCGATCTTCATGTCCCCGGGACCTCCACGACCCGCGACCGCCGCGTGCCGCCGACGCTCAAGCACCTGACACCCGACGAGGCAACGCTCGACGCCGGTCCGGGACAGCGCGGTGTGGACACGCACGCTCGCCAAACCGCCCCGGCGGCCACGCGTGAAGGAGGTGCTCGACTCGGAGGTCGGCCGTCCCCCAGGTCCACGCCTCGGCGCGACGCCGCGGTTCGCCGCGTGCCCGCTTGATGCGGTCGGCTACGCCGTGCTGTTGCTCCCACGCCGTCTCGGCGCGATCCCGCGGTTCACCGCGTGCCGCTCTACGCCACGGCGCGCAGGCGTGCGTGATGCTCGCAGGCCGCGACGTACGCCTGCTCGTACTGCACCGCCGCTGCCTGCCAGGTGTGACGGCGCGACATCGCACGCTGGCGCAGGCGGTCGAACACCGTCGGCGCCTCGGTCCACAGCGCAAGCGCGCGGGCCAGAGCGCCCTCGAGTGCTTCGGCCGTGGCTTGTGCGAATACAAAGCCGGTGCCGCGACTGCCGTCGTCGCAGGCGTCCTCCACCGTGTCGGCGAGCCCGCCGGTCGCGCGCACGATCGGCAGAGTCCCGTAGCGCATCGAGTACATCTGATTGAGTCCGCACGGTTCGTAGAGCGAGGGCATCAAGAACAGATCGGCCCCCGCCTCGGCCAGATGCGCCATGTCCTCCGAGTAGCCGATGAACACGCCTACCGACCCGGGGACGCGCTCCTTGAGACCGCGCACGAAGGCCTCTGTGGCCGCATCGCCCGATCCGACCACAACAAATTGCATGGCACCGCCCTCGACGAAGGCGGGCACCACCTGCGCGACCAGATCGAAGCCTTTCTGCGGCGCGAAGCGCGACACCATGCCGACGATCGGCACATCGGCGCGCGCTTCGAGACCCAGACGTGCTTGCAACTCTGCCCGACAGAATACTTTGCCCGACAGATCCCCAGCGGAGTACTGCACGGGCAGAAGCGGATCGGTCGCCGGATCCCAGCGCTCCTCGTCGACGCCGTTCAGGATGCCGACCAACCGATCAGCGCGTGCGGCAAAGAATCCGCCGAGTCCGTGCCCCCCGGGCTCGCCGCACATCTCGCGAGCGTGTGTGGGCGACACCGTGGTCACCAGATCGGCCAGCGCCGCCCCGCCCTTGAGCAGGTTCAATCCGTCCTGGTCACCAAAGAGTTCGGGCGAGAGCCACTCCTCGGGCAGACCGAGCCAGGGCCAGACCGAAGTTGAGAAGCGCCCCTGGTACTCGACGTTGTGGACCGTGAGCACACTCGCCGCCCCGCTGAGGCCCGGCAGTCCCGCCTCCTCCGCCCGGGCCACCCATGCGCACGCCAGCGCCGTCGGCCAGTCGTGTGCATGGACGACATCGGGCACGAAGCCGCGATCGAGGGCCAGCGCGAGGGCGGCCTTCGACAAGAAACCGAACCGTGTCGGCTCGTCCGAATCCCAGGCGCCGCTGCCATAGATCCCCGGACCGCCAAAAAATCGATCGCATTCGATCAGCCAGACCCCGACCGTGCCCGCGAGCCGCGCCTCGTGCACGCCGATCCATTGCTCGATGCCGCGGCCCAAGTGGATGCACGCCGAGCCGGCGTCCACGAAGCCACTCGCCGCGACATCGATCGAGCGGTAGCGCGGCAGCACGACGCGAACCTCGTGGCCACGCTCGGCGAGAGCCGGCGCCAGCGCGGCAACCACGTCGCCGAGACCCCCGGCCTTGGCCCAGGGTACGCACTCGGATGCGACAAGGAGAATTCTCACGGCCGGCTCACTCGAACAGAGCCCGCGACCCGCGGCAACCGCGCTCGGCAGGCGTCGGCGGCCACAGGGGCACGGCGGCGCGCGTGTTGATGTCGGGAACGCTGCAACTGTGCTCCGCGACCGACACGGCCATACCCCCGCCACGCGGGTGACGCCGCACAGTGCCTGCCGCCACCCAGCTCTCAACAGCGCCCTGACAATGATCCATGGCCTCATCGTCGGTGGCGACGGGCAGCGCAGGGCCGCAACCTTGCTCACTCGCGCCCTGACAATGATCCATGGCCTCATCGTCGGTGGCGACGGGCAGCGCAGGGCCGCAACCTTGCTCACTCGCGCCCTGACAGTGATCCATGGCCTCATCGTCGGTGGCGACGGGCAGCGCAGGGCCGCAACCTTGCTCACTCGTGCCCTGACAATGATCCATGGCCTCATCGTCGGTGGCGACTCTCGCGATTGGCGCGACCGACCGAGTAGCGTCAGGCCCGCACGCAACGGCGCCGGCCCCCCCCGGTTGCCGCGACCGCGCACGGGCGATAACGCGAGCGCCATGAGTTCATCCGCTGCACCGTCGGCAGCCCGCCTGCGGCGCTCGCTCCTCTTCGTCCCCGGCGACGATACGCGAAAGCTGGCGAAGGCCACCGGGGCTGGAGCCGACGCCTTGATCCTCGATCTCGAGGACGCGGTCGTGCCGGCCCACAAGACCGGTGCGCGCGACACCGTACGAGCCGCCCTCGCCGATCTCGACTACGGCGGCGCCGAGCGCCTGGTGCGCGTGAATCCTCTCGAAACCGGCCTCACGCTGGATGATCTCGACGTCACCATGGCCGGCCGGCCCGACGGCTACGTCCTGCCTAAAGTCCGCTGCGCCGAGGACGTACTCACAGCCGACCGCGAGCTCGCACGCCTCGAAGCCCGCGAGGGTCGCGCCCCGGGCTCGGTGAGACTCATTCTGCTCGCGACCGAAACCCCAGAAGCCGTGCTCGACCTGCGCGAGATCGCACGCGCCACGCCTCGAACCACAGCTCTGATGTGGGCGAGCGAGGATCTCTCCGCCGCCATCGGCGCGCGCCGGTCACGCCGCCCGGACGGCTCGCTGCCCGACGTATTTGCCTTCGCGCGCTCGGCCTGCCTGCTCGCGGCCACGGCCTGCCGACTCGAACCCCTCGACATGCCCTTCCTCGACTTTCGAGATGACGCGGGCCTCGATCGTGAGGCGCGCGAGGCCGCCGATCTCGGCTTCACCGGCAAGGCCGCCATTCACCCCAACCAGGTGGCGATCCTGAACCGGGTCTTCGTACCGGATGCGGACGAGGTCCTTGCGGCGCAGGAGTTGCTTGATGCAGCGCGCGAGGCCTTCGCCCGTGGTCAGGCCGCCTTCGTGCATCGCGGCGCGATGGTCGACGCTCCCCACATCAACCGGGCCCGGACGATCGTCGAGCGAGCCGAGGCGGCGCGCGGGCAGGGGAGACCTCGATCGTGAGCCCCCTTAGAACGCAGAGCTGCGTTGCCTGTCGCGCCGACGGGCCGCGCGTGATCGCCGCGGAGAATCCCTCGCTCCTGGCCGAGATCCCGGAGTGGTCGATCATCGAGATCGACGGCATCGAGCGGTTGACCCGGACCTACAACCTCCCCGACTTCACGGCGGCTCTCGAATTGACCAACGCGATCGGCCGCATTGCCGAGGAACAGGACCACCACCCCGCGCTCACCACCGAGTGGGGCCGCGTCACGGTGCAATGGTGGACGCACACGATCCGTGGCCTGCACCGCAACGATTTCATCATGGCGGCGCGCAGCGATGAGTGCTTCGAGCGGCGTTGAGCGAGACCCCTCTCAGGAGCGGCGCGCGGCGACAACCGGCACGATGTTGACCGTTTCCGAGCGGGTCTCGAAGACGATCCGGGCCTCGCCCCGTTCGATCGCGCGCAGCACCTGCGCCACCTTGTCTTCCACCGCGCGCTCGCGCGAGCCGTAGTCGGTGCCGTCGCGCGTGACGAACTCGACCACGAGTCCCTCCAGCGCCGCGCGACTGAGCTGGGCAGGCATGATCTCGACCATTTCCTCGTCGACCGGCGAAGCCACGCGCCGAGCCTACACGCTCCCGGTCGCCCTCGCCCCTCGCGGCGGCGCGGCCGTTCCGCCCCAACCGCGCACCCGGTGCGGGAGTCCTTTACCCGAGCCCCCTCGCCTGCTCGGATGCGGACCCGCATGGATGCGACGTGGCACGATCCCCCCTCCGCTCGGGGCTGGCACCGGCTCGTGCCCTTCCCGGCCGCCGGCGACGTACTGGCGGTCCAGGTCGCCGCACGCGCCCGACTCGCGGGCCACCACCTCGAAGTCGAATTCAGAATCGACGGACCGATCGCGGAGTTGTTGCTGCCCGAACCCGGCGGGAGACCTGAGCGCCGGGACGGCCTGTGGCGATCAACCTGCTTCGAGGTCTTCGTCGGCGGGCTCGGCCGCTCGTCCTACATCGAGTTCAACCTCGCCCCGAACGGCGACTGGGCCACCTGGGCCTTTACCTCCTATCGCGCGGCCCCCTCTCCTGTCGGCGACGGGACGCAGAACCTCTTCCGTGTCCAGCGCGAAGCGACGAGCTACCGGCTTGCGGCGACGTTGGCGTTGCCGCAAGCCGCCTTCCCGCCTGGAGTGGATGCGCCTGACTCTGCGTCGATGCCTGTCGCGGCAGCCCAGACCGTGACGTCGAGATCGGCGCCGGATGCGGCTGTCCCGCCAGCCGGCCCGGGGCCGTGGGCCGAGCTGCTGCCCAGGCCCGATTCCAGCCGGTCGAACCGCACCGCCCCCGCGACCGAACCCTCGCCGGAGGAGCGGCGCACAGAAGCCCCCGCCGTACTCGAGCTGAATCTCACCACCGTGCTCGAGACCGGCCGCGGCACGATCGTGCATCTGGCGCTCGCGCACACGCGGAGGCAACCTGACTTCCACGCGCCCGAGGCGCGCGTGCTGCGGCTCGCCGCCGGTGCGGCGGCACTCGGCGATGACCGCGAGCGGGAATCCTCCCGTCGGCCTTGCAACCCCGGGCCAAGCTCGGGAGAGTTCCGTCCATGAAGCTCGGCATCGACCGACTGCTCGACGACCCGGCGCTGCGCGGCCGACTCGCCGGACGCCGACTCGCCCTGCTGGGGCATCCGGCGTCGGTCACCGCGCGTCTGGAACATTCGCTCGACGCACTCGCCCGTACTGCCGGAATCAATCTCGTCGCGGCCTTCGGTCCGCAGCACGGCATGCGCGGCGACAAGCAGGACAACATGGTCGAGACGGCCGACGAGTTCGATGCCGTACACGGGATCCCGATCCACAGCCTCTACGGACACGTGCGCCGGCCCAGCGACGCGATGCTGGCCGACGTCGACGTCGTGCTGATCGATCTGCAGGACCTCGGCTGCCGGATCTACACCTTCGCCACCACACTCGCCTACGTGCTCCAGGATTGCGCCCGTCTCGGCAAGGCAGTCTGGGTGCTTGACCGACCGAACCCGGCCGGCCGACCGATCGAAGGTCTCCGCTTGCGCCCCGGCCATGAGAGCTTCGTCGGGGCAGCCCCCCTGCCGATGCGCCACGGGCTCACCCTGGGCGAGCTTGCACGCTGGTTCGCGGCGCACTTCTCGCTCGATCTGGAACTGGAGGCCATCGGGCTCGAGGGCTGGGAACCGGATCGGGCTCCCGGTTTCGGCTGGCCGCTGCTTGAGCTCGCCTGGGTCAATCCAAGCCCGAATGCATCGAGCTTGAACATGGCACGCTGCTATCCGGGCACGGTGCTGATCGAAGGCACCACGCTCTCGGAGGGCCGCGGCACGACGCGCCCGCTCGAGGTCGTGGGCGCTCCGGGGATCGACGTCGCGCGGTTGTTCGGCGAAATGCACCAACTGGCGCCCGAGTGGCTCGCCGGCGTGCGGCTGCGTCCCTGCTTCTTCGAGCCGACCTTTCACAAGCATAAAGGTCAGCTCTGCGCCGGGCTCCAGCTCCACGTCGACGATCCGGCCTACGACCACGCGCGCTTCCGGCCCTTCCGGCTGGTCGCGCTGCTGCTCAAGGCGCTGCGCCGGCTCGAGCCCGAGGTCCCGCTGTGGCGCGACTTCGTCTACGAATACGAAGCGAAGCGTCTCGCGATCGACGTCATCAACGGCGGCCCGCTCCTGCGCGAATGGGTCGACGACCCGGAAGCGGCGGTAGCGGATCTCGAGGCCCTGCTCGCGCACGACGAGCGAAGCTGGGCCGCGGAGCGCGCGCCCTTCCTCGCGACCTGAGCGAACCAGCGCATGGCTCGTCTCCCCACGAGCGTATTCGTGCCCGTCGTACCGCTCTTGCCGGTCAGCCTAGATGCGGCGGGCGTACCAGTTGACGCCGTCCTGCGAGACGACGATGCGGCCCTTGTGGCCGACCGCGAAGAAAAGGCCGTTGCCCCAGGCCACTCCGAAGAGATCCTCGCCGACCGTCGAGTCGGTTTCGACGGCGATCGTGCCGGGTGACCAGACATAGGTCGAACCGTCGTCGCCCACGATCACGAAGAGGCCGCCACCCCAGGCCACGGCCTGCATGTTCGGAACGGACAAAATCGGCAGCCAGGACCAGGAGAGACCGTCCGTCGAAGTCGTCACGACGCCGGAGTCACCCACCGCAACGAAATGGCCCGACCCGAAGGCTACGCCATTCAAGTTGGTGACGGTGGCGCTCGCAGCACTGCTCCAATGGACGGCATCCGGCGAGGTGAGGACGCTGCCGTCCGCGCCGACCGCGACCCAGAGCCCGTTGCCCCAGGCGACCGCGTTCAGATCTCCCGCCACCGGGCCCGGGCGCGCCGTCCATGCCCGCGCATCGCTCGAGGAGTAAATCACGCCGCCCTGCCCGACCGTGACCCAGCCGCCGACGCCGCCGCCAGCCACGCCGCGCAAGACTGCTGCGTCGGTCACGGAGACGACCTCCCACGACGTGGCATCGTTGGACACGAGCACCGCACCCGCATCGCCTACCGCGACCGTGGTCGAGCCGGCGGTGGCCACGCCGTAGAGGTTGCCCGTGGCCGGGGAGATCGGCCGCGTCGCCGAGAAGCCCTGCGGCCCGGGCGCGGTCCAGAGACGATCTCCTTCACCCGCCACGACCCACGTCGAGCCGCTCCAGCCCACGGCCTCCAGGGGCGGGCCCTGCGTCTTGCTGCCGCCGCACGCCGACACCACCGCGCCGAGCAGCAACGCCCGGCCCAGCACCGTCCCAAAACCGCCTTGCCGCACCACCGAACCTCCTTCAGACCGGCCACCACCGGTCCCCCGGTTTCTCTAACAGAGCACACCGGAACGCCAGCCACGCCACCTTTCACGGCCGGACGCGGTCACCCGGAAGGTTCGCCCGCCCACGCGGGCCATCGTGCGGTGGCCTTGCGCCCCGTGCGTGCGCCGAGGTCGCCCTGGTTTGGCCGCGACCGCGGGACCGCTAGACCGGAGCTGTCCGCAAAATCCGGAGACGAAAACCATGGCCTTCCAGACAATCGACCCCAGCAATGGCAGCCCGCTCGAAATCCACCCGAGCCTCTCGGCGGCCGAGGCCGTGGCCGCGCTCGATCGGGCCGCCCGCGCCCAGATCGACTGGGCCCGGGCGTCTTTCGAGGAACGCGCGCGGCCCCTGCGCGAAGTCGCGCGCCTCCTGCGCGAGCGCAAGAATGCGCACGGCACGCAGATGGCGCGCGAGATGGGGAAGCCACTCGCGCAGGGCGAGACTGAAAGCGAAAAATGCGCCTGGGTCTGCGAATGGTTCGCGGACGAAGCGCCACGGCTCCTCGCCGATCTGCCCATCGCCACCGAGAATCGCGAGAGCTTCGTCGCTTTCCGGCCGCTCGGCGTCATCTTCGCCGTCATGCCGTGGAACTTTCCGTTCTGGCAGGTCTTCCGCGCCGCAGCCCCGACGCTCATGGCGGGCAACGGTTTCGCTCTGAAGCACGCGCCCAACGTCGCCGGCTGCGCCGCGACGATCGCCGCGCTCTTCCGCGACGCGGGCCTGCCCGAGGGGGTCTTCACCCATCTGGCGATCGACGTCGATCTGGCCCCGCTCGCGATCGCGCACCCCGCAGTGCGTGGCGTGACGCTGACCGGCAGCGAACACGCCGGGCGTGCCGTCGCCATCGAGGCCGGTCGTCAGCTCAAAAAAATAGTGCTCGAGCTGGGTGGCAGCGACCCCTACGTGGTGCTCGACGACGCCGACCTCGAGAAGACGGCCGAACTCTGCGTCGCCTCGCGGATGCTCAACGCCGGACAGGTCTGCATCTCGGCCAAGCGCTTCGTCGTGGTCGAGAGCGTCAGGCGTGAGTTCGAGGAGCTCGTGCTGACGAAGATGGCGGCTTACGAGATGCGCCCGCCTCTGGAACCGGACTCGCGGCTCGGCCCTCTGGCCCGCGCCGATCTGCGCGACACGCTGGCGGTTCAGGTCGAGCGCGCACGCGCCGGTGGCGCCCGGTTGGCACTCGGCGGCACGGCCCCCGATCGAGCCGGCTTCTGGTACCCGCCCACGGTCCTGCTCGACGTGCAGCCGGGCAATCCAGCCTTCGACGACGAACTCTTCGGCCCGGTCGCCGCCGTCGTGCCGGCGCGCGACGAGGCGCAGGCGATCGAACTTGCCAACACTTCGCGCTACGGACTGGGCGGGGCGATCTTCACGCGCGATCTGGCGCGCGGTCGGGCTCTGGCACGCGACCGCCTCGAAGTCGGCACCTGCGCCGTCAATGATTTCGTCCGCAGCGACCCGCGCCTGCCCTTCGGCGGCATCAAGGGCTCGGGCTACGGCCACGAGCTGGGCGCGCTGGGCATCCACGAGTTCGTCAACGCCAAAACAGTCGTCGTCGCGAGCTGAGGGGCACGACCTCCCGGCAGACCGCGCGCCCCCCGCATCCACCGCGACGGCCCGCCTGCCCCGGAGCCGAGGCCGCGAACTTCCGGACCGCCGCCGATCTCGGATGCGGTGATTGGCGCGACTCCGCCGCGCTCGGGCCGCTCGGGCCGAACTGTCAATCCACGCGGCCGGCGCGGGGACCGTCGGCGATCGCGGCACCGAGGCGCTCGAGTTGCAGACCGGCGCCGCCGAGAGAGAGTTCCAACTGGCGGGCCAGCCGGAAGAGACGGTGCAGCGGGTAGTCGGTCAGCACGCCGAGCCCGCCGTGCAGGTGTTGCGCGGTATGCGCCACGCGCTGGCCCGCCTCGCACGCCCAGAAGCGCGCGATCGCGAGTTCGTCGGCCGCGTCGAGGCGCTGCTCGAGCCGCCACGCCGCCTGGCGTGCCGTGAGCCGGATGGCCTGCACGTCGATCCAGGCGTCGGCGGCACGCTGCGCGACGGCCTGGAAGGTGCCGACCTTCTGGCCAAATTGTTCGCGCTCGGAGACGTGGCGCGCGGTTAGGCGCAGCGCCTCGTCGCTGACTCCGGCCTGGAGTGCGGCAAGGCCCATCCAGGCTCGGTCCAGCATGAATCCGAGGATCGCCTCGCCCTGATCAGCCTCACCCAGCAGGTCGTCGCGCGACACACGCACGCCGTCGAACTCGACGACGAAGCGCGGGTCGAAGGTCGTCACTTGCTGGCGCACGAGGCCGACGCCGCGGGCGTTCGAGTCCACGACGACGACCCCCGCCCGCCCATCGGGCAGCCGCGCCGGGACGACGAGTCGCGTGGAAACCGCCGCGTGTGGCACATGCAGCTTGCGGCCTGTCAAGCGAAAATCGGGGCCGTCGGGCTCGAGCCGGGTTGCCAGCGGCACGGCCGGCGGCAGCGGACAGCCCTCTTCGTCGAGCGCGGCCGCGAGCAGCGCCTCGCCGCGCACGACTCGCGGCAACCATTCGGACGCCTGGGCCTCGCTGCCGAAATGCTCGATGGCGCCGGCGCAGATCACGACGCTGTGCAGGAAGGGCAGCGGCAGAGCACTGCGCCCGATCTCCTCGAGCACCAGCGCCGCCTCGACAAGCCCAAGCCCGATACCGCCGTGGCCTTCCGCGAGCGGCACGCCGAGCAGGCCGGCTTCGGCGAGCGCGGCCCACGCGGCAACCGGCTGGCGATCGGGATCACTCTCGACGGCAGCCCAGCCCGCGGTGGTCGTAAAGCGCGCCAGCACGCTGCGCGCGAGTTCCTGCAATTCACGCTGCTCGTCATTCGGATCGAAGTTCATCGCTCGGTTCTCCCGGCCGGATCGGACATCACCTGGCAACCCTTCAGTGCCGCGGCACGCGCGGCATGCCAAGACCAAAGAGTGCGATCAGATCGCGCTGCACTTCGTTGGTCCCGCCCCCAAAGGTGAGGAAGAGCGTTCCCTGATAGGCGCGCTCGATGCGGCCGCGGAGTTTTGCCTCCGGCGATCCCTGACGGATCGTGCCGTCCTCGCCGAAGACCTCGAGCAGGAGGCGGTAAACTTCGCAGAAAGTCTCGGTGCCGTAGACCTTGGTCGCGCTGGCGTCGGCCGGATCCAGGGTCGCGCGGGATGCGACGCGCAGGTTGAAGAGCCGCAGCGCCTCGATGCGGGCCCGAACCCGCGCGAGGTTGGCACGCACCCAGGGCTGATCGATGACGCGCCGGCCGTCGGCCAGTCGCGTCTCGCGGGCGAAGTCGCAGGTGTCCTCGTAGACCTGCGACACCATTCCGGGTGGGCAAATCGCGACTCGTTCGTAGTTGAGCTGGTTGGTGATGAGCCGCCAACCCTTGTCGACCTCGCCGATCAGGGCCGAATGCGGCACCCGGACCTGATCGTAGAAGGTCGTTGTCGTCCCAGATTTGACGATTGTCCCGAGTTCGCTCCAGGCGAAACCCCTGGCGCTGGTCGGCACCGCGAAGATCGAGATCCCCTTGTGCTTCGGTGCGTCCGGGTTGGTGCGTGCCGCGAGCCAGATGTAGTCGGCGTGGGCAGCGAGGCTGGTGTAGAGCTTCTGGCCGTCGATCACCCAGTCGTCGCCGTCGCGGACGGCACGGGTGCTGAGCGACGCGAGGTCGGTGCCGGCACCCGGCTCGGTGTAACCGACCGCGAAATGCAGCTCGCCGCGCAGGATGCGTGGCAGGAAGAACTCTTTCTGCTCGGCGCTGCCCAGCGCCATGATCGTCTGCGCGATGGCGTTGATCGTCAGCATTGGAATCGGTGCCAGCGCCCGCCACGCCTCGTCGTAGAAGACGAACTGCTCGATCATGCCGCGGCCCTGGCCGCCGTATTCGCGCGGCCAGCCGATCCCGAGCCAGCCGTCGGCCCCCATGCGGCGCGCGGCGGCGAGGCAGGCGGGCCCGCCGAGCAGGCCAGCCTCGACCTCGGCCAACACCTCGGCCGTCATCAAACTGGCGAAGTAACCGCGCAGCTCGCGCCGCAATTCCTGCTGCTCGGAAGTGAAAGCGAAATCCATCCCGCGCCTCTACCAGCGGCGGGCCTGCGAGTTCCACAGCGCTCGAACCACCACCGAGCAAATCCCTCGCCCCAGCAGGCCCGCTGCCCAAACCAACCCCCGAATCCGTGCCGCTTCCCGATCCATGTCCGCCCCCTCCTCTCGAGGCGGACCAGCTTCGCAGAGTCGCCATCGTCAACGCCAAACGTGGCCGGGCGAGCACTTACGATACACCGACGCCCCCGCGGCCGGGCTCAGAGCCAGAGCAGAATCCTCGGTTTCCGAGGATTCGACGTTTGTTCTCTTGGGAATCGGGCGAGTCGGGGCTTCGAGCAGAGGCAGGCTGGGGTGGCGGACGGCTGGCCGAGCAGGCTTTGGTCGCCTGCGGCACCGATTCTCGGGAGCAGGGGGGCAGATTGGGATGGGAGGAGGAGGCGACTTCCGCGAGGAGGAGCCGCCGGGTCAGCCGCCGAGGCTGATCAGGCGCAGGATGTTGCAGGTGAGGGCGAAGAGGCAGGCGGCACCGAGGACCTTGTCGCCGCCGCGTCCCGGCATGTGGTCCAGACCACGATGCGTCTGGGCATCGGCGTTGACGGTCTCGGCCGTGGCCGCGCGCTCCTTGTAGATGACCTTGGCTTCATCGGTGGCCATCCGGCGACGCCAGGCAGCCACCGGCTCGCTGGCGCTCTCGCGTGGCAGGTGGGGATCGCGCGTGTCGCCCTCGCGCGGCTTGGGCAGCGGCACGTAGACGACGACGTCGCGCCCGGCGGCCGCGTCAATCGCGTCGTGGCTGGGGCTGCGGGAGTAAGCGTCTCTCGATCACGGAGTCCGTCGCTTGCCACGCTAACAAACATATCTTTAAGAATGAACGATTTCAAGAGCAACGCCGCGAAAACTTCGCCCCTCCGGGCCGCGTCTCGCAGCCCTTCGCCCGCGGCGGGCCGGCGCTCGGTGCGAAGCCGCTGGCCACTCCAGCCCGGGGCGTACGCGCCCGCAGGCCGGGGCGTCGAGCCCGTCTCCTGACCCCCCGTCTCGCCCCGCAACCTGCTCGCCGCCGGGGAGTGGGTCCCGGCGGACGGGCTCCCCCGAGCCTCTCGGCCCGCGCCCTGCCGAGGAACGCCCCGTCACGCCTCCGCCCGTATCCCGAGGGCGTCGGCGATTTCTGCTCACTCTCTCAGCCGGGCCGGCCCACCGTGTAGCGGGGCGCGCCTGCGAGGAAGGCTTGCACGTTGCCGGCGGTGACCTCCATCAGCCGGGCCCGAGCGGCGCGGGTGGCCCACGCCAGGTGCGGCGTGATCACGCACCGCGGGACTGCGAGCAGCGGGTGATCCGCAGGTGGCGGTTCGAGTGCCAGAACGTCGAGCCCCGCACCGCCGAGTCGTCCAGCGTGCAGTGCTGCGGCAAGTGCCGCTTCGTCGATGAGGGCACCGCGCGCGGTGTTGATCAGGATGGCTGCGGGACGCATCAGTGCCAGCCGGCGGGCGTCAATCAGTTGCCGGGTCCCGGGTGTGAGCGGACAGTGGAGGCTGACGACGTCCGCTGCGGCAAGGAGATCGTCAAGCGGAAGTCGCACGACCGTCTCGAGTGGGCCGCCGGCCGCGGACAAGGACGGGCGGGCCTGTGCGGCTGGATCCACGGCCGCGCCGGCATCCACCGTATACGGCCGGCCGCTGCTGCCCGTTGCCGACACCGGCCGCTGCGCAGCGATCACCCGCATCCCGAAGGCTGCGCCGATGCTTGCCACGCGCCGGCCGATGCGACCGAGACCGACGATGCCGAGCGTGCGGCCCTCGAGCTCGGCGAGCGGCTGCCGCCAGAAGCACCAGTCGGCCGCCCGGCTCCATTCGCCCGCGCGCACCGCGGCGTCGTGCGCGCCACAGGCCGCCACCACCTCCAGCAGCAGGGCAAAGACGTGCTGGGCCACCGATGCCGTGCTGTACTCGGGCACGTTGCTGACGACGACGCCGTGATCGGCTGCGGCCGCGAGATCGACGACATCCGTTCCCGTCGCGATCACGGCGACGAACTCGAGTTCCGGCAAGGCCGCGAAGAGGGCTCGATCGAGCCGGGCCTTGTTGGTCAAGACAATCGTGGCGCCTCGCGCCCGGGCAACGATCTCGGCCGGTGCCGAGCGCGGATGGACGACGAGATCGCCGAGCCTTGCCAGCGCCTCCCAGGACAGGTCGCCCGGGTTCAATGCGGCGCCGTCGAGAACGACGATCCGCATCAGCTCGCTCGCCCGCCCCGGCGCGAGCCGGGTCCCGGTGCAGGGGCGCCCGCGTCCTCGCCAGCACCGGCACGCTCGCCCGCACGCGCCCCTGCACCGACGCCCGCGTCCGCACCTGCACGCTCGCCCGCACCTGCACCCGCACCGACGCCCACGCCTGCACCCACACCGACGCCCGCGCCTGCACCCACACGCTCGCCCGCACCCTCCTGCGGCGCGCCGCCAGCGGGCTCGATCTGGGTGTGGGCGAGCGCCGGTGCATACTGGCTTGATGAGGCCCGGCGCAGCCCGAGCGGCCGTCCTCCGCCGAGTTCGAGCAAGTGGCGCACGAACGCATCCTGGCGGGCACGGGCCTGCTCGACCGGCACATCTCGGTTCAGGATCGCGAAGCTCACCTCGCCCCAGCGCTCGGTGCGCACGACACCGGCGAGCGCCGAGACGCCGAGGCTGCCGTAGGTTCCGGTCTTGCCGACCAGAGTGCCGCGCTCGCCTGGGCCGTCGAGGCGCTTGGCCAGCGTACCCGGATCGATTCCCGAGACCGGCAGCACGTCGTCGAGGGCAAGCCCCCGCGTCGCGAGCTGGCGCGACAGCGCCGCCAGCAGCGCCACCGTCGCCCGCGGACTCAGGCGGTTGGTGGTGCCGCCGCCCGCGGCGTCGTCGATCACGATTTCATCGCGCAGGACCGGTGCGACGCGCGCCCGGGCGATGCGCTCGACCTCCCGCGCACCCCCAATATGCTCGGCGAGCTGGCGGAAAATGTTGTTCGACCAGGCGTTGAGGGCGTCGATCTGCTCGAGGAGCGGCGCCGAACGGAACTCCACGAGCGGCGTCTCGGCCACGACACCCGCGGGCGGCGCACCCGCGAAGCCGAGGGTGCGACGCTCGGCGCCGGGCTCCAGGTCGTCGCGCGACGCTGGGAGTGAGGGGTTGCCCGCGAAGCCGAGCGGACGACGCCCAGAGACGCCCCCTTTCCCTGGCGAACTTGCAGCCGCGAAATCGAGCGTGACTCCCGCCAGCCGCCGGTCACCCAGCTCGGGATCGAGAGCCACGCTGCGCGGCCACGCCTCACGCGCCGCCCGGCCCTCGAACACCGCCGCCAGCGCCACTCCGTCCGGATCTTCGTGCCAGGAGAACACCAGCGGACCACGCACACGCAACGAGCCCCTCACCTCGCGCACACCGGCGCGCTCGAGCACCCCGAGCACGCGATGAGCACCCTCGGGCAGGAAAAAGACGTCGCCTTCGGTCTCGACCACGAGGTCGCCTTCGAGCACGCCCGAACGCACCGGACCCGCCGCGAGCACGCGAGTCGTGAAGCGGTGCTCGGGCGGGAAGTGCTCGAGCAGGGCCAGCGTCGAGGCAATCTTCGACACCGACGCGGGATGGACCGCTCGCGCGGCGAACCGCGAGGCGAGAACCGTGCCGTCCGCGGCGACCGCATGGACACCCTGCTCCGGGCCGAGGAGACGCGCCGCCGCGGCATCGAGTGGTGCCGCCGCGGCCCGCCCCGAACCGAGCAGCGCCCAGCACGCGAGCACAGCGGCATGGTGCCGCCGAAAGAGCCGGTGTCCCCTCATCGATGTGCTCCGCGCGGCATCCCTCCACTCGGTCGGTCGCGACCCGAGGCCGATCGAGAGTGTCGATCCCTGCGCGCCCTCGCAACCCGAGCGCGCGACGCATCCCGCGCAGGTCACACCCTCGATTGATGTATTCAAGAACGCCCCGAATCGACCTCCTGCCACCGCCGACGCCCCGCGGATCAGCCCCGGGCCGTCTCGGCGGCCGCGTCCGGTGGTCGGACCAGACCGGCGCGCCGCGCTGCGGCGAGCGCATCGACCGTGCCCACCCGCCGGATGAGCTGCGCCAGCTCACCACGGAAAGCCTCGCGCTTCACCGCAAGCTCGGCCCCTTCGCCCTCGAGCAAGCCACGCTGGCGGGCCAGCTTCAGCGCCGAACCGAAGAGGGCGCGCGAGCGGGCCTCCTCACTGCGCAGACGCTTCTGCAGCAGGAGCTGGTTGGCCCGCCGATCGCAGCACGCAAAAAATTCCGGCTCGGCCACAATCCCCCCGCCGCCCGCCGCGGCGATCTCCTCGGCCACCACCAGATACGCCTCCAGCAGCGGTCGCAGCACGCGATGCGAAAGCAGCGGCGACAGTCCGCCGACGGTCTGGCGGATCGCGGCCTCGCCTTCGCCGAGAGCGCGTTCCCATGCCGGGGCACGGCTCGCGAGGTCGCCCATCAGCTCCGCACGGAACGCCTCGCGATCCGGAAAGAAAAACTCGAACTTGAGCAGATCACGCAGGGCCATTGCCTCGCGCCAGAAGATCTCGCGCCGGTGTGCGGTCGCGCGCATGGCACCGAGCAACGCGACCTCGGCGATCGCGCCGGCAAGGAAGAAATGGACAATCGTGTTGCGATAATAGGCAGCGGCGAGATGTCGGTCGGGGCCGATCAGGAACACCGGCTCCGGGCCGTCGCGGTAAGCCTGCAGCACGCCACTCTGCACCAGCGCCTCGAGCGCCTGATCGAGCGCGCCGGCGGTCGCCAGCGCCCCGTCGCCGGTCGTCGGGATACTGCGCTTGCCTACGTACTCGACCACGGGGCCGACCGAACGCTCGACCTGCCGCCGCGTCAGGGCCTCGTCGACGGCGCCGAGCAAGGCCAGGGTGACCAGCGAGACATCGGTCACGGGCGTGACGCGATTGATGCGGACCGCGACCTCGAAGGCGAGCTTCTGCACCTCGAGCGATTCCTCGGTCGGGGGCCGATCGTTCCCGGCGGGGCCGAGCGTGCCACGCAACGAGAGAGGCTCGCCGAACGACAGATGGATCGCACCGAGCCGGCGCTGGAACGAGCGCACCAGCCGGATGAACCAGCCGAGGCTTTCTTTCTGCTTGGGCAGCCCACGCTGCTCGGCGGCATAGTCCTGGACGTCCTGGATCTGGTCGTAGGCGATCGAGACCGGAACGAGCCAGACGTCCTCGGCCCGGCCGCGCCGCCAGGCATCCACCACGTAGGCCAGCATCCCGTAGCGCGGCGGCAGGAGCTTGCCGGTGCGCGAGCGCCCGCCCTCGATGTACCACTCGAGCGAAAATCTCTTCTCGACGAGGTAATCGACGTACTGGCGGATGACGAAGCGGTAGATCGGGTTGTCCTGAAAAGCGCGCCGGATGAAGAAGACCCCGCTCCGCCGCACCAGCGGACCGATCGGGAAGAAGTTCATATTGATGCCGCCGGCGGTGTGGTTCGGCGGATGGCCGGTCTCCCAGAGGGCGTACTGCAGGACGAGGTGGTCGAGATTCGAGCGGTGCGAAGGCAGGAAAACGACGCAGGCGCGCTGGCTCAACCGGGCGATTGACTCGAGCCGGCCGCGGTCGTAGCGCAACGCCTCCTGATACCCGAGCGTGTAAAGCAGATGGATCAAATAGGCCGCGAGCTCGGCGACCCGCCGGCTGTGCTCGGCCGCCATCTCGCGCAGGTAGCGGCCGGCACGGCGCAGACCGCGGCGTTCCGAGATGCCGAGCTGGCGTGCAAGGGCCGCGACCCCGGCGCGGAACACGGGCCGCGCCACGATCTCCTCGCGCACCAGGCGCGGCACCTTGAAGCGACTGCCGCGGGCTGCGCGCTCCGCTCGCTCAAGGGCAAGCTGCGCCTGCCGCTCGACGAACGAGACGAGTCCGGCGGTCTCGGCCGGATCGGCACCTCCGATCTGGTGCCAGCGCCGGCGCAGTACCGAGGCCCGCGCTGGTTCGGCCACCACGATGCGGCAACGCTCGGGGTGCCGGCGTCGCAGCCACCACGCCGACAAGGCGCCCGGACTCCAGGGGTCGCCGACCCGGAGCAATTCGCGGATGGGTCGCGGCCGTCCGCCATGGCTATCCGTCCGTCCCCACACCACGCGCAGGGGTGCCAGCAGTGGATCTTCCGCCATGCAGAGCAGCGCCTCGAGCGCGGCCCCGCTCCGGCCGGACCGGAGGCGGCGGCTCGGGCGCAATGCGACCACATGGACCTCGCTCGGCGCGACCTCGGCCGGGCGGTGGTCATCAATCCAGTGTTCGATCATTTTGCGCTCGACGCGATTCCGGGCATCGAGCACGAACGCCACCGGCACGCCCGCGAGCCCCGGCCAAGCCGCAGCGGCGACCGCGGGGGGAACGCTCGCGGTGGCGAAAGCGCGCGGGCTCGGTTCGGTCGCGGCCATACCCCAGATCAAGCATGAGAGGACCGGGCAAGACCAGCCAGTCACGTCTTCTCCTCCCACGCGGGGGCACTGGCCCGCACCACGACGGGGAGCCCCATCGCGAAGGCAGCGCCGCACGCGGCCTCCTCCCGCACCGGGGCACGGGCCCGCACCCCAGCGGGGAGCCCCATCGCGAAGGCAGCGTCGCACGCGGCCTCCCCTCGCGCCGGGGCACGGGCCCGCACCACAGCGGGGAGCCCCATCGCGAAGGCAGCGCCGCACGCGGCCTCCTCCCGCACCGGGGCACGGGCCCGCACCACGACCGCCTCCCCCGTGCGCCGCCCGGGGCCCGCGCTTCCCTCGCCCGGATCGGGATGGCACAACTCGACCGTCGCCGAGGTCCCCGTGTCCGCCCAGGCCGAGTTGACGCACGAAATCGACCAGAGCCCGCCTGGTCCTGCCACCGCGGCTTTCTTCGACCTCGACCGGACGCTGATCGAAGGCTTCTCGGCGCTCACCTTCGTCCGCGCCGGGATGACCAGCGGGCTCTTCGGAGCCGCACAGATCTTCGACCTCACCATGGCCGCGGCGAGCTTCGAGATCGGCACGCTCGGGTTCTCGGCCTTCATGGGCGGCATGAGTCAGGCGCTGCGTGGCATCGCCGAGCAGGACCTGCGCGTCTTCGGCGAGCACCTCTTCGACGAGCGGATCGCGGCGCGGATCTTCCCGGAGGCACGCGCCCTGGTCGAAGCCCATCGACGGCGCGGCCACACGCTGGCGGTCGTGTCCTCGGCCACACCCTTCCAGGTCGACCCGGTGGCGCGCTCGCTCGGGATCCCACACGTCATGGCGACACGGCTCGAGAGCCGCGACGGCAAGCTCACCGGCAGACACCTCTCGCCGGCCTGCTGGGGCGAGGGCAAGGCGGCCGCCGCGCGCGAGGTGGCGGCCGCGCATGATTGCGACCTCGGACGGAGTTTCTTCTACACCGACAGCGACGACGACCTGCCGCTGCTCGAGATCGTCGGCCACCCGCGCCCGATCAATGCCACGCGGCGCCTGGCCCGAATTGCCGCCCGACGCGGCTGGCCAAGCAGAAACTTCGCCCGGCGCTCGTTTCCGACGCTCGACGAGAGCCTGCGCACCGGGCTGGCGCTGGCGAGCTTCGGCCCCGCCCTCCTGCTCAGCCTGCCGGCGTGGTGGGCGACGGGGGAATGGCAACGCGCGCTCAATCTGGCGACCTCGACCTTCAGCGAGCTCGCGACAGCCCTCGCCGGGATCGAGATCCGCGTCCAGGGCGAGGAGCATCTCTGGTCGCAACGGCCGGCGGTCTTCATCTTCAATCACCAAAGCGGCCTCGACGCGCTGCTGATCGCCAAGCTGCTGCGCCGCGACTTCGTCGGTATCGGCAAGGCCGAACTCCAGTCAAGCCCTTTCTTAGGACCGCTCCTGCGCCTGGCCGGAACCGTCTTCGTCGATCGCTTCGACCACGACCGCGCGATCGAAGCGCTGCGCCCCGCGGTGGAAGCTTTGCGCAGCGGTCTCTCGCTCGCCATCGCCCCCGAGGGCACACGCAGCGCCACGCCGCTGCCCGGGCCGTTCAAGAAAGGGGCCTTCGTGATGGCGACGGCGGCCGGCGTCCCCATCGTGCCGATCGTGCTGCGCAACCCGCTCGAAGCCCTGCCGCGGCACTGGCTGGTGGTTCGGCCGGCGACCATTGACGTCACGGTCCTGCCGCCGATCCCGACGACCGGTTGGACGCACGACGACGTCGACCAACACATCGCCCTGGTGCGGCAGATCTACCTCGAGACACTCGGCCCGGCGCGGGCGAGCGTCACACCGGCACGAGACCCATGATCATCTGGCGCCAGCGGGTGCGCGAGTCGTCGGCCGGACCGAGGAGTGAACTCACCTGCTCGTCCTCCAGCACGGCCCCGAGCACGACGGCCCCGATGAAAGTCAATGACCGCAATCGCCCTTCATCGGAATCCATGCCCTCGCGTTGGAGTGCCTGGCGCAGCAACTGCCAGACCGGAGTCATCACCTCGCGGTCGGAATAGAGCCGCAGGCTCGGCGCGCGTTCGCCTTGCAGGTCCAGCCAGATCCGGATCAGCCGACGGTTGGCCCACGCGTAGTCAATATAGTGTTCGAACACCGCTCGTGCGCTGGCCCCGTGTTGCAACAAGCCACGCGCCGCGGCGAGGTAGTCCGTCGCGAGAACGTGCACGCACTCGCGATAGAGTTCTTCCTTCGACGAGAAATAGTACCCGAGTGTACCGACGGTCACGCCGGCGTCATGCGCGATGTCACGCAAGCCCACGCCCTCGTAGCCCCGTTTCGAGAAAGCCTCGATCGCCGCCAACCGCAGTCGCTCCATCGGGTGCCCCGCTCGCGCCCCTGCCCCCGCTTGTGCCGCCATACGGACCAGCTTCCAGCGTGGCCGAGCTAGCGCAATTGACGAGCGGCGTTTCGTGCGAGAAAGGACGACATGGACGACACCCCGACTGGAACGCGCATCCTGAGAGAGGCCGACGCCACCCCCTCTGTGCTCCGCGACGTGGACATCGCCGTGGTGGGGTATGGCAACCAAGGGCGCTCGTGGGCCCGGAACCTGCGCGATTCCGGGCTCGCGGTGCGGGTCTGCGCCCGGGCCGACGCTTCGCGCGAGATGGCCGCTGCGGACGGTTTCGAGCCGGGAACGATCGAGTCCGCCAGCTCGGCCGACGTGCTCTGTGTCCTCGTTCCCGATGACGTGATCCCCGAGTTGGCGCTTGCCCCCTCGCCGCGCGCGCTCACCGTCGTTGCCAGCGGTTACACCCTCGCCTTCGACCGTTTTCGACCCGAGGGCGATCTCGGCATGATCGCGCCGCGCATGCTCGGACCCGAAGTGCGCCGTTGCTACGAGGAGGGCGCGGGCTTCATCACCGCCATCGGCGTGCACCGCGACGTCACCGGCACCGCCCGCGCCCGCACACTGGCGCTGGCCCACGCGCTGGGCGGCTTGCGCGAGGGAGCAATCGAGTTGAGTGCCCGTCAGGAAGCTGTGCTCGACCTCGCCGTCGAGCAGGTGCTCTCGCCGGCCCTCGCTCACGTCAGCCAATCGTTCCTCGCGACGATGCTTGCCGAGGACATCCCGCTCGAAGCCATCCTCTGCGAACTCTTCCTCTCCGGTGAGGTCGAGCGCACCTACCGCCGGCTGCGCGAGGAAGGCTTCGCCCGTCAGATGGAGCACCACTCGCCCACCAGTCAGTACGGCCAGCTCTCCCGGCGGGGACGCTACGACCAGGTCGATCTGGCGACGACGATGCGGGAATTGACGGCCGACATCACCTCGGGTCGCTTCGCCGACGAATGGGATGGCGAGCGCCGTGCCGGCCACCTCCGGCTGGCGGCGCTCAAGCAGGAGCACTGCGGCGCCGCCGTGCGCGAGTTCGAGGCCGGTCTCCGCCGCCTGCTCGGGCCCCTCTCGGCCGAGCCAGACCCGCGCGACGACTGACGCGCCTCGTCGCCCCGCCCCATCGAACGACAGCGCAAACCCTCCACGCGATCGTGGCCGATCGCGGCAGAGAACGATGCGCGCATTTGTCTTCTGCGCACCCAGGCGACCCTTCTCCACCGCCGGGCCGGAACGGAGTCGGTCGCTCGTCCGGACCGAGCGTGACTTGCGCGCCACCGTCTGCTCAGAGAGGCGCGGCGATCGTCCGCCCGAGAAACCGAGGAGAACGGGACATGGCAGAGGTCAAGGTCGAAGGGGAAGTTGGCGCCGGCGTCGCGGCGGTGTGGGAGCTGGTGCGGGACTTCGGCGCCATCGGCCGCTGGAACCCCGGCCTCGAATGCACCTGCGACGGCACGGACGTCGGCGCGGTGCGCGAGATCAACCTGGGTGGTGCCGTCATCCGCGAGCGACTTGAAGCGCTTGACGATGCGGCCCGGAGCTTCTCCTACTCGATCCTCTCAGGCCCGATCCCGGTGACTGACTACCTCGCCACTGTGCTGCTCACGGATCTCGGCGGCAACCGGACGAAGGTCACCTGGTCGAGTCGCTACGAGCCGGCCGGCCTGCCCGAGGCCGACGCCCGCAAGCTGCTCGAGGGCATCTACCTCGGTGGCATCAAGGGCATTAATCGCACACTGGCCGGCTGACCGGTCCGACCACGCCACCGGGAAGGAGAGCAGCCGTGCCGCTCGACGCCGACATCCGCCAAATAATGGACCTGCTGGCGCCTCCCGGCGCACCCGATCTGCCCGAGCTCGGACTCGCGCAGGCGCGCGCGTTCTCGAGCGCCCGGGTGAACCTGATGGGCCCCCCCGAGCCGGTGGGCCGAGTCGAGAACCGGGAGATCCCGGGCCCCCTCGGCCCGATCGGCATACGGGTCTACCAGCCGGAAGGCTCTGGCCCCTGGCCGGTGATCGTCTTCTTTCACGGTGGCGGCTGGGTGCTGTGCAACCTCGATACCCACGACGGCACCTGCCGCCGGCTCTGCAATCTGACCCAGGCGGTGGTGGTTTCGGTCGACTACCGGCTGGCCCCCGAGCATCGCTTCCCGACCCCCCTCGAGGATTGCTACGCCGCGGTGTGCTGGGTTGCGGCGCACGGCAACGAAATCGGCGCGGACGGTTCCCGCATGGCGGTGGCCGGC
>SXGS01533622.1_pt1 | contig 57802 bp, 56 predicted proteins | sample 3174681 | NCBI WGS metagenome assembly SXGS01 (sample SAMN11356861, study PRJNA531348) | freshwater metagenome | isolation source: freshwater sample F1-80 | place: China: Fuxian Lake, Yuxi | collected 2017-12-25
AATCGCGTCGACGGCTTCCTTGTCGCCATTGACCACGTTGAGCACCCCCGGCGGCAAGCCTGCTTCGGTGAACAGCTCGGCCAGCAGCAAGGCCGCGGACGGGTCTTTTTCACTGGGTTTGAGCACCACGGTGTTGCCGCAGGCGATGGCGTTGGAGACCATCCAGAGCGGCACCATCACCGGGAAGTTGAACGGCGTGATGCAACCGACCACGCCCACTGGCTGCTTCACCGAATGCACGTCGACGCCATTGGCGACCTGTTCGCTGTAATCGCCCTTGAGGTGCTGGATCAGGCCCGCGGCGAATTCGACGTTTTCCAGCCCTCGGGCGACCTCGCCTGCGGCGTCGGAGAGGACTTTCCCGTGCTCCGAAGTCACCACGGCGGCCAACTCGTCCCGACGCTGGACCAGCAGGTGCCGGAGCTTGAAGAAGACATCGGCCCGCTTGGTCAACGACGTGGCGCGCCAACCAGGAAGTGCCGCTGCCGCAGCCGCAATCGCCTCGGCCACCCGGGCCGCCGAGGCGAACGCCAACTGATGTTGCGCTTCGCCGGTCGCCGGGTTGAAAACCACCCCGTAACGCTGCCCGGATTCCGGCTCCGGCGGCGCAGCGTGGACGCCGTTGATGTAATGACCGATCAGTGCCATGTTTCTCCTCGCTCGGAACCGTTTTCGACTGGGCATCGTTCACACAACACATTTCGTATGATTCGATGTCTACTATTGTCACAAGGAACTGAGCCAGTTCAAGGACAACAATTGTCGCCTGGCAAGCAGTTTCAGGACATTTTGTCCGACATGTTGAGAGGATGCGTTTGATGTTGCCCAGTGTGCGCCAAGTCCTGGCCTCCGAGGAGCTGCAACGCGGCGCTCCCGAGGTGCTGGCCGGGCGGGCGGAATTGGACCGGGAAGTCCGTTGGATCCATATCGTGGAGACCACTGATGTGGCACCCGTGCTGCGCGGCCAGGAACTGGTGCTCAGCACCGGTGCCGCCTGGCCCACCCAGCCGCAGGCGCTCGAGTCGTTGGCCGCAGCCCTGGCGAAAGTGAACGTCGCCGGTTTGGTCCTGGAACTCGGCGACCGGCTCCCGCACGCGCCCGGCGCCCTGGTGGAAGCCTTCCGGCGGCATCGCCTGCCGTTGATCGTGCTGCACTCACCGGTTCAGTTCATCGCGGTGACCGAAAGCGTGCACAGCACCATCGTGGCGCAGCAGATGGCCACTTTGCGCGCCCGCGAAGACCTCAACGCGCGCTACGCCCAGATGATCGCCCGGGGCTCCTCCAGCACCTTCATCCTGCAGCAGAGCAGCGAACTGCTCGGCCAACCGGTGCTGCTCGTCGATCCGGCAGGCCGGATCGTCACCATGGCCCTGGCCGGCCGGGACACCGCGGCCGTGGTCCGGTCATGGCGGGAAAACCGGGCCAAGTGGAGCAGCTCGCAAGTGATGGCGCACGGCCAACACTGGGGCGCGCTCTGCGCCCAACCGGCCACTCCGCAGGCCGCCGTGCACCCGGCCGGTGTGGACTATTTGCTCAGCCAGGCCGCGCTCGCGCTCGCGGTCGGCCGATTGGCGGCCGGAAGCGAAAACCCCTGGCGGGCGGACCGCGACCAGCAGTTGCTGACCGCGGTGCGCACCGGCAATTACGCCACCGATGCCGAGGTCGAGGACTTCACTGCGGCGATCGGCTTCCGAACCGGCAAGACGCCCAGCTTCGGGGTAGCGGTGTCTTTGCCCGCCGACGCCGAGGAAATCTCGGCGAACCGGCTTGCCGAAGCCCTGGAAGCGGAGGCGTTGCAGGTCTGCGTCGCCAAAGACGCCGCGGTACAGCGCCGGCAGCAGTTTTCACTGCTGCTCTCCGGCGAAACAACCGAGGTCTTGGCTGCGGTGCTCCGTTCCGGTTGGCCCGATGCCCGGATCGCGGTGGGCCGCGCCGCCGGCAGCACCCCGGAGCTGAGCGCTTCGCTGCATCAGGCGACCAGCCTCTTGTCGATGCCGAGCACCGGAGCCGAATCGCTCGGCCGGGGCCCGGTGCTCCGCGCCGATGCGCACCAATTGCGTTTGCTGATTCGCGGCTTGCGTTCGCAGCCCAGCCTTCCAGCATTCGTCCAGATGACCCTGGGACCGATCCTGTCCTGGGATGCGAAGAACTCCGGGGACTTGCTCCAGGTCCTCCGGGCCTATTTGCGCCACCCGGGCAATCGGACCGCCGCCGCCTCGGAAAGCCATCTTTCCCGTTCCGTCTTCTACCAACGGCTGGCTCTGATCGAGGAGGTCCTCGAAGCCGATCTGAGTTCCGGGGAGACGATTTCCGCGCTTTACTCGGCGGTACTGGCCCACGATTCCCTGTCCTGAGCAAAGCAGTTTCACTAATCCAATCGTCGAAGGCACCGAAGGAGCTGTCCATGACCCAAGGAAATCCCAGCACGTTGATCGAGAACGCCCGCCTGCTGTTGCCAGGCGGCATCAGCCGCGGTTCGATTCTGCTCGAGGCGGGCAAAATCGCAGCCATCGGCGATGCCGCGGCACGGGCCGGCGCAGATTCAGTGATCGACGCGGAGAACTGCCTGGTTTCCCCGGCTTTCCAGGACGCGCATCTGCATCCGCACGGCGCCGGTCTGGAAATGCTGCGCTGCGACCTGAGCGGAGGCGGCGGATTTTCCGACTATTCCCGCACCATCGGCGAATATTTGGCAAAACATCCCGACGTCGACTGGGTTTTGGGCGGCGGCTGGTCGATGGAGCACTTCGACGGCGGCAACCCGACTGCCGAGGCCCTGGACCGCTTGGTCCCCGACCGCCCGGCTTTTTTGCTCAACCGGGACCACCATGGCGCCTGGGCCAACTCAGTGGCCCTGCGTCTGGCCGGCATCGACGCCGGCACCCCCGATCCACGGGACGGCAGAATCGAACGGCACCCGGATGGCTCGCCCAGCGGAACGCTGCACGAGGGCGCGATGGACCTGTTCCGGCACCTGGCCCCGGCACCCGGCCAGGCGGATTTGGACGCCGGCTTCGAACTCGCCCAGGCGCAGATGTTCGCCTGGGGAGTGACCCGTTGGCAGGACGCCATCGTCGGCGATTCGGCGGTCTGCCACGACGCCTACAATTCCTACCTGAGAATGGCCGACGACGGCAGGCTCAAAGCGACCGTGACCGGAGCCCTCTGGTGGGACCGGGAGCGCGGCCTGGACCAGATCGAGTTCCTGAGCCAGCGCCGGGAGCGGGCGCAACGGCCGAAGTTCCGGGCCGGTTCGGTCAAATTGATGCTCGACGGCGTGGCGGAGAACTTCACCGCCTCGATGTTGGAGCCCTATCTGGATGCCTGCGGCTGCGTGAGCGGCAATTCCGGCAAAGTTTTCATCCCCACCGAGGAGTTGCTGCCGGCGGCGCTGCAATTGGACGCGCTGGGCTTCCAAATGCATTTCCACGCGCTGGGCGACGCTGCGGTGCGCCAGGGCCTGGACGTGCTGGAGCAGGTCCGCGCCAGCAATGGACCCCGTGATTCCAGGCATCACCTGGCGCATCTGCAAGTGGTCCACCCCGATGACATCCCGCGCTTCGCCGAGCTGGGCGCAGTGGCCAATATGCAGCCGCTCTGGGCCAGCCATGAGGAGCAGATGGACGTGTTGACCATTCCCTTCCTCGGCGAACGCCGGGCATCCTGGCAGTACCCGTTCGGCGGATTGCTGCGTGCCGGCGCCCGCTTGGCCGGCGGCAGCGATTGGCCGGTTTCCACGGGCAACCCGCTGGAACTGATCCACACCGCGGTCAACCGCAGCAGCCTGGACCGCGGGCCGGAGGCCCAGCCGCTACTCGCCGAACAAGGGCTCTCGTTGCAGGATGCCTGGCTGGCGCACACCTCCGGCACCGCTTTCGTCAACCACGACGACGATCGCAGCGGCAGCTTGGAAACCGGCAAGGACGCTGATTTGGTGGTCCTGGACCGGGATCCGTTCCTGGGCCCGCTGCACCGGATCGGCGAAGCCTCGGTCCGGTACACGATCGCCCGGGGCGAGGTGGTGTTTTCCGGCTAGCCGCAGCTGGCGATCAACTCCGCGCACAGCTGCACGTCGTGCTGCCCGCAATCGCAACGGAAGTAGCGCACCGTACCCTGGCTGGTGCAGTGTTCCGAGGCCAGGGTCCAGAGGTGGGGACCGCCGTCGGCGGCGAAGCAATATCTCATGGACCCAGTCTCAAGTAAGGCTGTTATACCGGTAAACCATTACATGTGCTTGACTTGGCTCATGTTGGTCAACCCATATGGCGAAGACCCTTTGCGGCTCGCCGTCCATCTGGTCAATTCACCCCCGGCCGGGCCGGCCGCACTCCGTGAAATCTGTCTGGCCGCCGGGGTGGTGCTCGAGCGTCCGGTGGACCAGCGGGACCTGGTGCAGACCGCTTGGATGCTGGAGGCTTGGCAACGCATCGTCGATGCGCCCGAACCGGACCTCCGGGCGCAGATCCTCAATGCCCTGCTGGCCGAATCGGCCACCTACCCGAGCCTGACCAACCACAACGGCCAGGGCTGGCACCTGCACTACCGGGAAGCCGACTTGGCACTTTGGCAGATCTTGCGCACCATGGTCTACGTGGGCACGGCGCTGCATTTCGCCACTCGCGGCATCCATCGGCTGGGGCGCTGTTCCGCGGTGGGATGCCGGCGGATCTATGCCGACTTCTCCCGCCCCGGCACCCAGCGGTACTGCTCCCCCTCCTGCTCGAATCGGGACGCGGTGCGCCGACACCGGAACCGGCTGGATTCCGTTCGGACCGCAGGCTCCGGCGGCTAGGCTGTCGATATCCCGATCCGACGAGGAGACCAATCATGGACATGCCGCAACGGCTCACCGGAAAAACCGCCTTGATCACTGGAGCAAGCCGTGGCATCGGCTTGGGCATCGCGCAGCGCCTGGTCGCCGAAGGGGCAACCGTGGCGATCACCGCCCGCAAGGCCGAAGGCCTGGCCGAGGCGGCCCAGACTATGCCGCCGGGCGCCGTGCTCAGTTTCGCCGGCAAATCCGATGATGCCGCGCACCGCGCAGCGGTTCTCGACGGCATCGCCGAACAGCTCGGCGGCTTGGACATCCTGGTCAACAACGCCGGCATCAACCCGGTCTTCGGGCCGCTTTCCGAGGTCGATCTGGACGCCGTCCGCAAGATCCTCGAGGTCAATGTCATCGGCACGCTCGGCTGGGTGCAGGAGGTTTTGGCGCATCCCGGCTTGGCTTTCCGGGACCGGCGCGGCTGCATCGTCAACATCTCCTCGGTCGCCGGACGGATACCGAGCCCGGGCCTGGGCAGCTATGGGGTTTCCAAAGCGGCGAATTCGCACCTCGCGGCGACCTTGGCGGTGGAACTGGGCCCGGAAATCCGGGTGAATGCCGTGGCGCCGGCAGTCGTGAAAACGGATTTCGCGAAGGCGCTCTACGCAGGACGTGAAGCGGAAGTCGCCGCGCAGTATCCGCTCAACCGGTTGGGCACCGTAACGGACGTTGCCGCGGCGGTGGCGTATCTGGTGTCCGAGGACGCGTCGTGGGTGACCGGGCAACTGCTCACGCTCGACGGCGGGCTGCTCACCGCGGGCGGCCGGGCTTAGCCTCCGGCCGCAGAACCAAAAGGCTCCAGGCCGTCCGGCCGCGAACTAATATAGACAATTCGAATTTTTTTCAACGGATGATGTAATTGAAAGCATCTGCCGCATATTCTATTATCGGTCGAGTGGCATATTCAAACCATTTTGTCTTAGGATAATCTCGCATCACAGCATCGTTTTGAGGGGCAACTAAAACCATGACGATGGAGAGAATCATGTCGAAAATCAACCGCAGGACATTGCTCGGTGCAGGAGCCTCGCTGGCCGGTGCCGCAGCGATGACCGCCCCGGGATCCCCTTCCGCGACCGCCACGGCAACCGCGACCTCCTCCCCCTCCGACCCCGCCAATCCCTACCTGTTCGACCTCGCCGGAACCACGCCCGCCACCTTCGACGGCGGCAATCTGCGCGGTGCGAATGAAGAGAACTTCAAAGTCTTGAAGGACCAGAAGTCAGCCACGTATCTGATCGAAATCGAGGTCGGCGGAATCCGCGAACCGCATTGGCACCCTAGCGCCTGGGAATCGACTTTCATCATTTCCGGCCAATCCAAGTGGTCGATCCTGGGCACGCACCCCGATGGGAAATACCGCAATCTCCAATTCACCGCCGGGCCGGGCGAACTGGTTTTCATCCCCGAAGGCTTTTTCCACTATTTCGAGAACGCGAGCGACTCCGAGCCCTTGAAGGTGCTGGTTAATTTCAACAACAGCACGCCGGAGCCCAATGACGATCTGGGGATTGTCGCCTCGATCGCCTCGCTGCCCGATGACGTCTTGGACACCGTATTCGGCGTTCCTGCCGGCTCGTTCAGCAAGATCCCCAAGAAGCTCGAGCCCGTGACCATCACGAAACGCAAATAGCCGTGCCCCGGAGGTCGAGGCCAGCCGACCGGCCTCGACCTCCGGCGCACGCAGCGCCATGCGACGCCTCCTCCGCCGGCGGAGAATCCGTTGTACAAACCGACTGATCGGTTTATAATTGCACCATGACCCGAACGATGTTTAAGTCAAAAATCCATCGAGCCACCGTTACCGAAGCAAACCTGCACTACGTCGGATCCGTCACGGTCGACCTGGACCTCCTGGATGCCGCGGACATCCTGCCCGGAGAACTCGTTTCAATCGTCGACATCGACAATGGCGCCCGACTCGAGACCTACACCATCGCCGGAGAACGCGGCTCCGGAGTGCTGGGGATCAATGGTGCGGCAGCGCACCTGGTACACCCCGGCGACCTCGTCATCCTGATCACCTACGCCCAAATGTCCCGGGCGGAAGCCCTCGACTTCGTTCCCAAGATCGTGCACGTCAATGAGCGGAACCAGATGGTCAAACTCGGCACCGACCCGGCCGAATCAGTGACCGAAGGGCTTTCCCGACCGCCCTTCGCGGTGAGCCGCTGATTCCGCTCTCTCCTCGCGAAGATGCATCTTCGATTCTGAGATGCAGTATTGGCCGCTAAACGTGCATCACGATGCTGAAGATGCATCTTCGCGAGTTGGGCTAACAGGGGGTGTCCGCGGGCTTACGCTCCGCCGACGGGCGTGCAACGTGTCGTCATCCTGCCGATCTCGGGGGCGAAACTCTCCACCAGGTCGCCTGCCTCGAGGTATTGCGGCGGAGTCATCTGCATGCCCATTCCAGACGGGGTTCCGGAGAAGATCAGGTCACCCGGGTAGAGCTCGCAAATCGCCGAAATCCTCGATACCAGCTCGGCGATCGGGAAAATCAGCCGAGCGGTGCTGTCGCGCTGCACGGTCTTGCCGTTGACCGAACAGCCCAACTCGATGTCTTCGCGATCCGCAAACTCATCGGGAGTGACCAGAACCGGCCCGGTCGGCCCGAAGGACGGGAACGATTTGCCCAGCGAAAACTGCTTCGCCGGTCCGCCCAATTGCAGCTCCCGCTCGGAGAAGTCCTGGCCCAGGGTCAACCCGGCGACCAAATCCCAAGCCTCGGCCGCCGCAACCCGATAGCCGGGTTTGCCGATCACGACGACGATTTCGACTTCCCAGTCCACCGAGGCCGTAGGCAACGGAAGGTCTGCGTGCGGTCCCACGATGCTGCTGGGGAACTTGGTGAAAATCACCGGCAGCTCATCGGAGCCGGCCACTACGGATGCCCGGCCGTGATAGTTGCTGGCGATGGCGAAGACTTGGCGCGGCCGAGGCGACGGCGCACCGAGTTGCTCCGGGTCCACCGCGATCCGGCCTTCCGGGGCCTGGGCCGAACCGTACCAGTCCCGGAACTCGCTCCACTGCTGGAACAACGCCCCGGGTTCGGCCGGAAACCGGCCACCGGAGGCGAGTTCGACGTCGATGGCGCTATCGCCGTCGAACACCACCGCCCGGCCGGCCAGGTTCCCCAGCCTCACCGGCCGCTCCCCCGGCAAAATTCCGGAGCACCGGGTTCACGCATGGTCGAATTCCTTCTCCGCGGCGAAATCCCCGGCCAGCAGATCCGCGTCCCCGGCATCGTCGACCTGGTAGAGGATCTCCGCCAGCCGCTTGGCCTCGCGGTAGTCCTGTTCCAGCACTGCTTCGTCCGGATGGGTCAAAAAGGCCCGCAGCGGCGCGTTCATCAGATCCGTGGTCGGTTCGATCCGGTCGCCGGCCTGGTACTTGACCGTCATGGCGCAGACGCTCGGCAGTTCCCGGATCTGTTCCGCGATGTCCTGGTTCACCGCGGTCACGACGCCGTTCAGCGCGGTCGCCGCGTTGTAGACGAGGGCGCTTTGCCGTTTCTGGTAATTGCGGCCTTCGGTCTTGTCCAAGAATTGTTTGGCCTGCACATAGGCTTCCGCGCTCAGGCCGGCCTGGCTGTGGCCCAGGCAGATCTCCTGCAGACCGGGGTGGTTATTGCCGTTGATCCTGGCTCCGATCTCCACCAGCACCGGGCCGCGCCCGGTGATGATGACCTCGGCGTGCGCCGGACCCCATTGGATTTCCAGGGCGTCCAGTACCTTGGCGATGTAGGGGATCATGACCTCCGCGGCCGGATCCTGCGGATCCACCAGGACGTCGCGGTCATAGATGTTCTTGCCCGAAGGCAAGAGGTTCTTCTGGTACTTCCAGACTCCGCACGCGTAGTGGTATCCGGCGCTGCTGACCGTGTCCACGATGTATTCCGGACCGGCCAGGAATTCCTGGATCAGCACTTCGTCGTTGGGCTCGCCGAAGAGGTTCGGCGAACCGAGGAGCTCCCGGATCGAGCGGTCGAGTTCTTCCCGGTTCGCGCAGATGACCACGCCGTCGGTGCCCGCCGATTTCAACGGTTTCACCACCGCGGGGTAGCCCACGGTCTCATCGACCCAGCGCAGCAGGTCCTCGGGGTCATTGCCCTTCCGATGCTGCACGCAGGGCACGCCGGCGCTCCGGAGCGCTTCGACCATTTCGAATTTGTCCCGGCGGGCCAAGGAGAGCTTGGTGCCGTTGCTGACCACGCCGAGCCGCTCGCTGAGTTCGTCGGCCAATTCCACGCCGGTCTCCTGCCCCGGAACCACGCAGACCGGCGAGTACGCGCGCAGCCTTTCGAGCAGCTCATCGGTGACCTGCGAGTCCCGCAGCACGATGTTTTCGCGGTAGACCGTCAGATCCGGCGCCTTCATCGTGGCATAGAGTTCCGGCGTGCTTTGCACGTGGACCAGATCGACGCCCAGCGTGCGGTAGGCCGCAGGCAGGAAATTCCCCGCCGAATAGCCGTCCACCACGATGGCGACCAGGGGCTCAGTCGAATTGCTCATGATTTTCCTCCCTGCCCGGTCCGGGCAGCATGATCGGTGATGAAACGGGCGAGCCGGGCGATGCCTTCGGCGATCTTCGCGGGTTCGAGGTTGCTGACGCCCAGACGCAGCTGGCGCTCTCCCCCGCCCTCCGGATAGAACATGTTCATCGGGGCCCAGCTGACGCCGTATTCCCGCGCGGAATGTTCCATCAACGCGAGGTCGACGGCGAACGGCAGGTTGAGCACGATGAAAAAGCCGCCGCGCGGCTCGTTCCAGCCCACCCCGTGCTGGTCCCACTTCGAGGGCGGGAAATGCAACGCCAGGTTCTCCAACGCCGCCTTCAACCGTTCCAGATAGACGTCACGGGACGATTCCGAGGCCTTGCGGAGGTCGTAACCGCGTTCATGGAGCAGCCCTGCGATCAGCGCCTGGGACAGCGACGAGGTGCCGACGCTGAACATGCTCTTCGCCAGCGAGAGCCGCTGCGAGAGGTACCGGGGGCTCTGCCCGCGGTACTCCAGGATCTGGTCCGCGATCAAATAGCCCATCCGGGCACCGGGGAACGCCGATTTGGCGAACGAGCCCAAGAAGACCACGCGTTGCCGGGTGTCCAGGGCTTTGAAGGTCGGCAGTTGCTCCCCGTCCGGTGCGAAGATGCCATACGGATTGTCTTCCAGGATCAGCAGATCTTCCGCTTCGGCGATCTCAAGCAACCGCCGCCGGGTGGCGAGCGGGATCACGGTTCCGGAAGGGTTCGAAAAGTCCGGGATCAGGTAGAGCGCCCGCGGCCGCTTGCCTTCCGCCCGGGTAGCCCGGATGGCTTCCAGCACGTTTTCGGCACAGATGCCTTCCGGCCCTTCGAGCACTCCCCGGTAAGGGATGTCCAGCATCCGGGCGGCGCCCAGAATGCCGACATAGGCCGGAGCCACGGTCAGCAGGACGTCGTCCGGGGAGCTGAACAGGCCGCGCAGCGCAATCAGCAGGGCTTCCTGGAAACCGTTGGTCACCATGATCGAGGCTTCGGGCACCTCGATGCCTTCCTGGACCCGCAGCATCTGCGCGATTTCAGCCAGGATGAAGCCGTTGACCGGCCCGTAGTGGAACATCCGGCGGGCCAACAGGGCTTCCGGCACCCCGGCCTCCCGCGAACAGGCGAAATACTGTTCGATCTGGCGGGAGATCTGGTTCAGGTCGTAATCGCCGTCGTACGGCGCTCCCGAGGAGAAGGACAGCGCGTCCGGGAAGGCCATCGCGGTCTCGCTCAGCACCCGCATGGAGTCCATTTTCGCGTCCAGCAACGCCGGGTGCAGGCCTTCCAGCGCGACCGGTCCCAAGTTCGGGAACTCCTGCGGCAGGATCGCCTCGGCGGTCAGTTGATCGGTCATCGGACAGCCCCGGCTGCGGCGCTTTCGGGTGCCCATTGGCCTTTGCCCGGCTGCCACTCGCGGATCGTGGTGCCGGAGACCAAGCCGGCGAGCACATACGGCTCCGCAGCCAGAATGCCATCGAGCTCGCTCCGATCGGCGGCTTCGTACAACAACAGCCCGCGGTTTTCACCGACCAGCGGACCGCCCAGTTTGAGCACGCCGTCCGCGGTGAGTTCACGGAGATATTCGACGTGGGCGGGATTGCTCGGTTCGCGTCCGGTTCGGTCGACGTTGTAGCTCAATTCGACAAGGTAGATCGCCATCTCAGGTCCTTTCGGGAAATTTCGGTTCGCTTCGGGTTCGGATTCCGGGTGCCGGAGTGCTCACATGTAGAGGCCGCCGTTGATGTCGATCACCGAGCCGGTGGTGAAGCCCGCACTCTCCGACGCCAGGTACAAGACGCTTCCCACGGCTTCGTGCACGGTGCCCATGCGGCGCATCGGCAGTTTGGACAGCACGGCCTCCTTTTGCGCCGGGTCCCGGCGCTCCCAGGCGCCGGCCACCCGCGCGGTCGCGATCGGACCGTGCGCCACGACATTCACGCTCACGCCGGTCGGCGCCAGTTCGTAGGCGATCTGCTTGGTCATGCCGATCACCGCGGCTTTCGCCGCGACGTACGCGGCATTGTTGAAGTGGCTGTACGTGCGGCCGCCGGCCGAGGCGAAATTGACGATCCGGCCGTAGCCCGCCTCGACCATCGAGGGCGCCAACACCTTGATCGCGGTGAAAGTCCCGATGACGTTTTCCAAATACGAGGTTTCGAAAACCTGCTGGTCCAGTTCGGCATACGGGATCACCCGGGTGTCTCCGCCGACGCCGTTGATCAGGATCGACGGTTTGCGCTGCAGGCCGGAGAGGAGCTGTTCCGCTTCCGCGGTCTTCGTGATGTCTCCGACGACGGTCTCCACATCGACGCGGCCACGCAGTCGGGCCGCCATCTCTTCGAGTCGTGCTTCATCCCGATCGAACAGGATGAGCTGGCAGCCTTGCGCGGCAAGTCCGTCGGCTACGTCTTGCAAGATCCCGCCGGCTGCGCCGACCAACAGGGCGGTCTGCGGTGAGGGTGCTGAAGTCATCTGGAAATGCCTACCTTTTCTCGTTCTTCACGGTGTGTTTCTTGATTTGATTCGAGCGTGCGCCGCAAATTCGCGCTGGGCCGCAGGCCCAATCCGATGGACCGGCCGGCGGGCGCCGGAAGCAGGTACCGGTCCCGGTCGACGGCGATTGCCGGTTCGGTCAACGGCTCCGGGAACCACTGGTCGTGTTTCCCCGCTTCCACGGTGGCCAAGCCCGCATAGCTCCCGGCCAACAGGCGCATTGCACCCCAGAGCGGACCGATTTCGCCGACGTGCACCCCGAGCTGGGCCCGCAAGCCGAGCCCGTGGGCCACCCGCAGCAGACTCAGACTGCGCAGCAGGCCACCGCATTTGCTGATCCGGATATTGACCAGATCCGCAGCTCCGTGCGCTGCCGCAGCCTCGAGATCGCTGCGCGAGGCGAAGGATTCGTCCAGCATGATCGGAATCCCCGAGGCTTCCCGCAGCGACCGCATCGTCGGCCAATCGCGCGGCCCCACGGGTTCCTCGATCCAACCGATCGACAGCCCGGCGAGCCGCCGGACGGCGGCATGCGCGAGCTCCGGCGTCCAAGCCCCGTTCGCATCGAGCACTACGGTGGCATCCGGGCCGAAGACCTCCCGCACCTGCAGCACCCGCTGCACGCAGTCGTCGAGGTCTGCGGAGACCTTGACCTTGACATGCCGGATCGAGGCAATCGCCTCGGGGCTCAGCGCCGAGGTCGTCGCCGCGACGCCCGAGGACAAATCCACCACGAAGCTGACCGGCGAGGCCACGGCTTCGCTGCGCAATATCGACGCAAAACTCTCCTGACTTTGCAACGCTTCGAAACCGGTCTTCCGATGGATGCTGCAGATCAGGTCGAAAAGCGCCAGTTCGACGGCGGCCGCAGCCGCCGGCATCGGCACCGGCCCGCCGAGCGCTGCTTCGAGGTCCACTTCGCGCAGCGCGGTGATCGCACCCGCGAAGTCCGGAACCGCCAGGACCCGGTCGAGCAGGTCCAGGTCCAAGGCTTCGATCGCCGCTTGCGCGGACTCGACGGTCTCCGCGGTCACATACGAACGCGGCGCGCCCTCTCCCCAGCCGGTATGTCCGGAGGCTTCGGCGAACACCAGCACCGATGCCGTCGTCTGGCGCTTCGCACCGGCGTGCGAAAACGGCCGCGCCATCGGCAATTCGGCGGCGGCCACCCGGAACGAATCCAGTTTCATCGCCGTTGCCCCTCCGGATGCCCTGCCGTTCCGCCGGGGGTCAGCAGCTCCACCAGCCAGTGCCAGTAGTCGACGCGGCGCTCGGAGAACTCCAGATAATGTCCGGTGCAGGCGAAATTGCTGGTCTTGGCGTTCGGATGCAATTCCCGGATCACCGCGGCTGCCGCGGCGAGGTCGATGATCGGATCGCGGTCCACGGTCACGAAATGCACTTCGGCGTCGATTTCCGCGCTGCGGCCCCAGTACTGGTCTTCGATCGCCACCATGGTCGCCCGCGTGCGCTGGGTGATCTGACGCAGCATCAAATGGTCGTTCGCCATGAACTCCAAATACCGGGCCTTGGACGTGTAATCCTCGTCGGAAAGCCCCAGGCTGAACCGGTCGGCACCGGTCAGGGCGCGCAGCTCCGGCAATTTCGCCACGCCATGCCGGGCGTGTTGTTGGCCCAGGGCCGGGGTGCAGTAGATCAGCCGCGCTACGCCGGGCATCCCGACGACCGCCATCGAGGCCAGGATGCTCCCGCCGAAACTCTGGCCGAGCACCGAGGTGGCGATTCCGCGGTGCCGCCGTTGCACTTCGGCGAGCCCCTGGAAGTAGTCGGCTGCGACGGCCTCCGCGCTGGGCAGATCACCGGGTGTGCCGCTGCTGCGTCCCGAGCCCCGACGGTCCAGGGCGTAAACCGCGATGCCGAACCGGCTCAGCGTCCGGGCCGTTTCGATCAACCATGCGGCGTGGCTTTGGATTCCGTGGATGTAGTAGAGGACTCCGACGACTTCCGCCGGGTCGGCCGGCAGCCATGCGTGCAATGCCAGTTCGACGCCGTCTGCTGCGGTCAACGAACTCACGGCATAGTGCTCGGGCGTGGTTTCGGCAGCGATCGGACTGCTCACCAAGGACATTCAGGACACCACCCATGAGCTCATGCCGGCGCTTTGCAAGCGCTGCAGCAGGTCGTCGTTGCGCTGGATCCAGTAATGCTTCAACTGGCTGGCAGACGCCCCGGCGAGCCGCCGCTTTTCTTCCAGCACCGCGAAGGTGCCGGGGCGGACGGTCAGCAGTTCCAAAGCGGTGAGCCGGTGGGTACGCCGCTTTTCGGCGTATTCGATATTGAGTTTCTGCAATTGCTCCTCGATCTGTTCCGCCATGGTCTGCTGGGAGAGCCCGATTTCGCCGGTCCATTCCAGGACCACGGTGTATCCGGGCGGGGTGCCCCAGACCGGCACGCAGGTGAAGAGCTGCCGGGCGGAAAAACTTTCTCCGCACGCGCGTCGGACGGCTTCGTGGATATCGCTTTCGGTGAGCTTCTCGCCGGTGAAGGAGCTACCGAATCCGGCGCGCTCAGCGAACTCCAGTCGGGGCAGCTTGCCCACCATGTCGACCACCCGGTATCGGTCGCCGAGGTCGTAGCGGTAGAGCCCGCTGGCTTGGCTGATCACCACGTTGTAGGTGGCACCGACGTCGAGCTCGTCGAAATTGAGGGTTTCGGCGTCCGGCGCCACGTCTGAACCGTCGTCGGATTCCGGCACCGGGACGAATTCGTACAGGCCCATGTCGACCGCCAGCGGCCCTGCCGAGGGATGCTCGTCGACCGGGATCGTGATGATCCCCTCAGTGCCCGTGGAACTGAACGGCAGTTTGGCGATCCCCGGTGTGACGTCCTCGAGCCAATGCCGGTAGAGCCCGGCAGATGCGGAATTCCAGGAAACCGTCAGGCCCAGCCCGGGCCAGAAATCCACGAGTTTGAGCCCCTTCGCGGAGCCGGCAGCTGCCGCAGCGAGCCGCTTGGCGAGCTCCGGGTTCGGTTCCGCCACCAGGCTTCGGCCGCGCAGGGTGCCCTGGGCGATGTCCTCGATGAGTTCTGCGGCGTTTTCCGCCAGCAGCTCGGCGAGACCGATGATTTTCGACGGGTTCAGCGCCACGATCGCAGCCACATCGGATCCGGCAAGCAGCCGGAGTTTGCGGTAGAGCGAGTCCCGGTAGTCCTCGGTCTCCACCCCCTTGAACCAGCTTTCGTGGTACCACGGCGGCAACCAGTCGCCGCTGCTCACCGCAGCCGGACGCTGCGAGATCGGATACTGGTGCCGGGAATCCAGGTTCGCGGACAACGAAGCCCGTTCCCAGGACAAGTCCAGGACCGAAGCGCCCAACGCACGTTCCCGGCCCAGCTTTTCGAAATACAGCCCCCATTGCGAATAGAGCGCCCGGCCCCGGTAGGCGTCCCGCCAATGCCGGGTGGTCGGGATCAGCTTCGGGACTCCGGTGGAACCGGAGGTGCGCAACAGCGCATAGGGCTCGCTGCGGGTCAGCACGTTGGTGTCGCCGTCGACGAGTTTGTCGATGTAGGGCTTGTACTCCGGATAGCACCGGATCGGCGTCGCCTTTTTCCAGTCGGCCATGGTGCGCACCTGGGCCAATCCGTGCTTGCGTCCGAAATAGGTCTCCCGGGCCTCGCCCAGGATGTCCAAGAAGGTCCGGTGGAACACATCCTGCGGAGCCCAGCAAGTCTGCCGGCGCAGCTCGAGTTCGCTCAGCGACCGGTCCAAAAACCGACCCGTGATGGATGAGGTATTCATCCTCTGCCGGTCGACGGCGTATTCAAGATCTTCGGATTCCAGTTCCAGCATTTGACTGTTCATCGTGGCGCGTCTCCAATCTCGACGAATTCTCGTTGGGTTCACATGATCGACAGGTGGTATGGGAGGGTGCTGCCAGGGCCCGGCTAGGCGTCGGTTTTCGCGTCCGTCTTGGCGTGGCTTTCCTTGGGCACGGCGAGCAACTTGAAGCCCAGCCCGCCGAGCAGGCCCAGGACCAGGACGCCCAGCCACAAGGCGGGGTAGCCGAAGGCATTCGCGATCACGATGCCCAGTGGCCCGCCGATCATGAAAGCCGTGTTCCAAACGAAGAAATACGAGCTCATGTAACTGCTCGTCCGGCCCTCCGGAGCCCGGGCCGCGAGGTATCCGGCAGACATCGGCGCCCAGAGCACTTCTCCGATGGTCCAGAAAATCAACGCCACCAAGAAGAACGGCACATCGTGCGCGAAAGCATTCAAGCCGAAGCCGACGCCGACGAAAACCGAGGCGAGGACCAACGGAGTGCTGTCCGGCCACTTGGCGACCAGCTTGGGTACCAGGGGCAGCAAGACGATGGACAGCACCGCATTCACCGCGAGCACAATGCCGATCTGCGCGGAGTTGATGCCCTCGGACAGCATGTGCAAAGGCAGCGTCGAGTTCACCTGGAGGTAGATCAGGGCCACGATGAAGCACAGGACCAGGAAGACCACCAAGGAGCGCTGCCGATAAGGCTCGGCCAGGTCGCGGGCCATGTTCTTGAGCGAAAAGGGTTCCGTTTTGGCCACCGTTTCGTCCGGCGGCAGGGACTTCGCGAATCCCCAGTACAGTGCGCTGCAGGCCGCCCAGACCATGAAAATCCCGGGTGGGAAGATTTCAAGGAACAGACCGGAGAGCACCAGGCTCAGCGTGGTCCCGACGTTGAACCCCATCAGATGGAGTCCATAGGCCCGGGGGAAGTGGTCCGGCGACACCATGGTGGAAATCAGGGCGGCCCCGGCCGGACGTTCGATCGTGGAAAGTGCTCCGGAGAGCAGAGCGAGAATCCCGATCAGGATCGGATCGCGGACCACCAGGTAGAGCAGTGCGATCAGGACCGCGATCGGCTCCGCGATCAGGATGAGTTTCCGGGGTCCGATGGATTCGGCGAGGACGCCGCCCAAGAGCCCGGCCAAAACGATTCCGACGCCGAACAATCCGACAATCAGCGAAGCCGCTGACTCGTTGATGATTCCGCTTCGTTGGAGGTAAATGACCAGGAAAGCCGGTGCGATGAGCCCGATGCGGTTGAGGATCTGACCTGTCCAGAGCAGCCAATAGGCCTTAGTGAGTTTCATCAATTTCCGTTTGTAAGGACAAAACATGTGCGATGTAACAGGTGGCCCGCCCCACAACCATGGCCACAATCCACATCGTAACAGATAAACATGACGATCGATCGGTTTTTTAATTGCCCGAAACACTGCGTAGTGAATCGGCCCGGAGACCTCCCGCCACGACGTTCCGAGCCGGTTCTCCGGGGGCTTCGTGCGGCCTTTTCGGACCGCCCGAAGCCCCCGGGACCTAGCACTGATACGGCACTGGCTGGGCTATCCGGCAAGCAGCCCGCGGTACCAGTCCGCAGTCGCCGGATCGAAGAACTCCCGCGGCGCCGGGTTCAGCCCGGTCGCCTCGAAAGTTCCGGACGCATCGAACCAGGAATCGTGGCACAGCATCTCGAGCGCACTGGAGCCTAGGCGCCTGCCGGCGGCGATTTCCCGGGCTGCGGCCAAGGCCAACGGAGCCGCCGGCAGCTCGAGGCCCACCCGTTCCCCGAATGACCTGGCCAGCTCCGCAATGCTGACCGGTTCGAGTTCGGCCGCGGCATAGGCTCCTGGCGAACCGTGCTGGGCGAGCGCAGCAACCAATCCGCCCAAACGATCCACGTGGATCGCCGAAACCTTCGCCGCCCCGGCCAAAGGCATGCCGCCCAAGGCGCGCAACAATGCGGACATTCCGGGCATCACCCAACGGTCTCCGGCGCCGAGGATCAGCTGCGGCCGCACCACGGTGCCGCCGGCGTCCAAAACCATCCGGTCCGCCGCCGCGCGGTCCCGGCTCCGGAAACTGGTCGGTGCGTAGCCGAGTCGCCGCAGGTCGCTGCCGCGGAAGGGCCCGCGGCCGTGCACCGCAGCAGTGCTGACGTAGACCAAGCGCTGGATCTCCGACTCGCGGCTGATCTCGATGACCGTTCGCACCAGATCCAGATTGACCGCCCGGCTGAGTTCCTGGTCCGCCCCCAGATAACTGGTCGCCACGATGACGGCCTCTGCTCCGCGGATGGCTTCCGCGAGCAAATCGGTGCGCCTGAAATCGAACGGGGCCAAGCCGACTTCAGCGACCGAGGACTCCGCCGTCGGCTGGATCTTTTGTCTCGCGGCCAGCCGAAGTGGGATACTTGGGCGAGTCTGCCCAAACGCGCGCCGGATACCCGATCCGATGAAACCGTTCGCACCGAGCAGAAGCGTCGGCGCGGCTGGGTGGACAGGAAAATCATTGGCTAGATTTTTCATCTGATCAGCAGCTTTCGAGGAGTCTAATTTTTTTATGGCAATGCAGCAGCGAGCTATCGAGACTCGCGAAAGGATCGTGGCCGCCGCAGCGGAGATATTTTCCAAAATGAGTTTCGCGGAAGCGTCGATGTCGGACATCATCAAGCTCGCGGCAGTGACTCAAGGGTCGGTGTACTTCCACTTCGATTCGAAAATGGACCTGGCCAAAGAGATCGTGCACCGGCAGCACCTCATCTCGATGGAGCTGGGCAAAAATCGACTGGAGTCGCAGCGCCCGGCGATCGATTCCATGGTCGACCTGTCCTTCGACCTGGCCCGGTCGCTGCTGAGCCAACCGATCATGCGCGCCGGTCTGCGCCTGAGCACCGAATCCCTGGCGGTCTTCGACCAACCGATTGAAAGACCTTATCTGGATTGGATGGAGTTCTGCACCACGCTCCTCGAGCGCGCTGCCGACGAAGGCGAACTCATCGCTGATCAGGACATCGAATCGATCTCCTTCGTGATCATCAGCTCCTTTACCGGAGCCCACGTCTTTGCCGCGGCGCTCGGCGAATTGGACACCCTCGAATCCCGGTTGAGCAGCATGTGGCGGCTGCTGCTGCCCTCGATCGTCACGGACAAGGCGAAGACGCCGATTTTGTCCGCGCATTAGAAGGCCAGCTCCAGAATCCGGTGAATCGAGGACACCGGCACCTCGACCACTGCGGTGGCCAGCACGCTGCCGGACTGCCGGACGGAGAACCACTCCCGCACGGCCCCCGAAACGTCATAGTGGTCCGGGACTTCGCGGTGGATCTCGATTTCCGGCTCGAACTCGGCGAACTTGGCGAAGCTGCAGTCGAATGACGACAGTTCGGACCCCGGACCGTGCACCTCGTGCACCGCCTGCCTGATCGCTTCGAGGAAGAGCATCCCCGGCACATGGTCCAAGGGGTGGTCGAAGAACACCGAATGCCGAAACGGCACCTCGAGCTTCCAGACCGCCTCGCTGTCGATCGCTTCAATGAGCTTGCCGCAGGCGCTCGGCTTGCGGTCCGAGGGCGCGGCCAGGCTCCGACTGCCACGAATCTTGTCGTAGACCTTCCGCGGAACCACCCGGAGCTCCCCCCGGCCGGAGCCGAAATCGATTCCATCGGCCTCGAACCGCGCCTCGATGTCCAAGGCCCGCAGATTGCCGGCGGCATAGGCTGCGGAATCGACGGAAAGCTGAATCGTGACATTCGTCGGACCAGTGCCTTCGCAGGGCGCGGGCTCCGACATCGAAACCATCAAACGGTCCATCAGGAAACTGCTTTCCAAAGGAACTCCGAGATATTCGTGGCAAACCACGAAAGCGGCCTGCCGCATGGCTTCGGCCAATAACGTCAAATTGCCCGGTGCTTGGCCAGGGCGGTAAAAATGATGCTCCCGAGGCCATTGGCTGCCCAGCACGAAAGCCCGCTGGTCGCACTGCAGGGAGTCGGTGATCAGGACTTCGGCAATGGCCCGTTTATGGACCAGGGATTTGGCCACGGTCGATTCGAAAACGAGTTGGGATTTGCTTGACATGTTGTTTCCTCACTGTGTTGACAAAGGTGAAAAGACAGACCAAACAAACCGATCGAACGGATTATTTTTTCGAAACAACTCGCCTGCTCAGTTTTCAACACTCCCCCCAAAACTCGCTGGTACTCAGCCGACCAGCCCCCGATGCGGCCTATCTCAACGCACCCATCATGGGGCCTGCCGCTCCGGATGCGAAACGTTCTCAGCACAGTCGATTGCGGCGCGCAGCACCAAGGCCGCCGGCCGGCCTCAGGCCGTCCTGCGCACACCCCTGAACGTCGGCTGGCCGCGCCCGCGCTCCCGGTCAAAAGACGCCGGATTCATACCAATCCCGGCGGTGGCGCACGCTCGGCGCTTGGCCAGCGGCGCACCGTCGGCGGAGCACACATCGAAGGCGCTTTTCGTCTCGGAGGTCAAAATCGGAAATATTCACGGATCGCAATCTTTGCCGACGATATGAAAATTCCGGTGATCGATGCATATTCACAGCTTGCGCCAAACGGATGCTGAGTCGAAGATCGCATCGATCAGGTGGCCGGGTTAGGAATTCACCAATGCCGGCGAACCTTACCGGTATACCGCCCGAGGCACAGCCGGGCCTACGGTGATCGAAAGGCCCGCGAAGCAGCAACCCGGAAACCGGGGCACCGCGGTTCCACCGAGGGAGGGGTATGCAGCACCAGATCAGTTCGCTCGTCCGGCGGATCGAGGCCTTGGAGGCCGAAGCGGAGATCCGCCGGCTTCAGGCCCGCTACCAGTTCCTCTGCGATACCCCGTGCCCCGAACCGGGCGTCGTCGATGACCGGGACCGGATCGATCGGATCATGGAGTTGTATGCGGACGGCTGCCTCTGGCAAGGCGTCGGCGAATATTATGCCGGGCAATTCGGCAAGGCGGAGGGGAAAGCCCAGGTACGGGCACACTTCGAACGGTTCTGGGCGCAACGCAGCGAACCGGCCTTGGTCCTCAACGCCCACTACTTGAGTTCGGAGCAAATCCACGTCGACGGCGACCGCGCCGAGGGCCAATGGATACACCTGCAGCCGTGGTTCTTCGCGGACGGCTCCGGTCAATTGAGATCCAGCAGGCTCAACAACGGCTTCCGCCGGATCGATGGATCTTGGCGGATCACCAGGACCCGGACGGAGAACGTCTTCGTGGCGCCGTTGCCCGCCGGTTTCGCCTCCGCATTCCCGGCCTCCTCGGTGCTCATGGAGCCCTGAGGCCGGCCGGCGGACCCGGCTAGACGACGATCCGGAAACTCAGGATGTCGCGGACCAGAGACCCAACGGATTCCGCCTCGGTCTTGGCTTTGATCCGGGCCCGGTGAACGTCCACAGTCTTGATGCTGGTGCTGAGCTCGCGCGCGATCTGCTTGCTGGCCATGCCATCGATGACCAGTCTGAGGACTTCCCGTTCACGGGGCGTCAGGGCGGCCAAGCGCTCCAACACTCCCCTGCGCTGCCGATCCGCTTCGAACCGCTCCGCCGCGTTGACCAGTTGCGCCTGCACGACTTCGAGCATCTTCTGCGGTTCGTAGGGCTTTTCCAAGAAATCCACTGCGCCGCCCTGCAACGCCCGGACCGACATCGGAATGTCACCGTGTGCGGAGCAGAAGATGATCGGCGCCGGGTATTCCAAGGCGACGAGTTGCTCCTGCAGTTGGAATCCGCTCAGGCCGGGCATCCGCACATCGACGATCACTACGCCCGGTTCGCTGGGCACGAACTCGGCGAGGAACGTGTGTGCGTCCGGATACACCAGCGCCTCGATGCCGACGCTCTCGAAGAGGAACACCAGGGATGTTCGGAGATCTTCGTCGTCGTCGACGATGTGCACTACCGGTTCGGCGAACTCTTTGGCGGCTCCCTTGTCAGCGTCGATCATGGCACGGCTTTCTTGAGGTCGGTGGGCCGGAGTCCGTCGAGGACCTGCTCGACCCAGCGGGCATGGCGGAGAAGTTCAGTTTCGTCGCGGCGCAGGCCGACGACTTGGACGCCCAGCGGCAGCCCCTGGTCGTCGGTGCAGCCAGGGACCGCGACGACCGGCAGCCCGAGCGCTTGCCACGGCCGGCTGAGAATCGGATCTCCGGTGGCGGCCAGGCCGCGGGGTGCCGCGCCCAGCGCAGCGGGACCCAGGACAACGTCGAAACGCGCCGACTCCTCGGCGATCCAGCGTTGCCCAGCGGCCAACGTCTCCTGGGCGGCCCGATAATGCGGCAAGGGCAGCTGCGCCCCGGAGCGCAGAAGTTTGGCCAGCGGCTCGCTGAGCCGGTCGAGCTGCGCCAGTTCAGCACTCCGCTCGCGCGCTGCTTCATACGCCATGATCACCGGATGGGCGATGGCCAGCTGGGCGAGCGGAGCCGCTGCCAGCTCGTCTTCGACCTGAGCGCCGGCGGCACGCAGTTGCTGGCCCAGCTCGCGCAGCGCGGCGGTCATCGCCGGTTCGAGGGTACCGATCGTCTCCGCCGCCCAGAGCAGCACCCGCGGCGGCGATCGGACCGTTTCGGATCCGATGTCCGGCTGCCCGCTGAAGGCCGCCCAGGCCAATGCCAGGTCCGAGACCGAGGCGGCGAAGAAGCCGTGGCTGTCCAGACTTGGACTGAGTCCGGTGACGCCGGTGAGCGGTACCAGGCCCTGGCTCAGCACCATCGCGGCAACGCCGCAATACGCGGCCGGGCGGATCACCGAACCCGCGGTCTGCGAACCGAGCGCGAGCGGGACTTGCCCGGCCGCGACGGCCGCTGCGGAACCGCTCGAAGAACCCCCCGGAGTATGCCCGGGCGCAGCGGGATTGGTGGTGGGCCCCGGAGCGAAATAGGCGAACTCCGTACTGACCGTCTTTCCGGTCGGCAGGGCGCCGGCGGCGCGCCAGGCCGCGACGATCGCCGCGTCTTCGGTTGCCGGCGGCGCGTGCGCCCGCAACTCCGAACCGCAACGGGTGGGGAATCCCGCGACGTCGATGATGTCTTTGACGCCGAGCGGGACCCCGCCGAGCAATCCGGCGGGTTCGGCACCGGGTGGACGGGCCGGGATTTCGGCCTCCCCCACCCAGGCACGGATCCGGGGCTCGGTCGCGGCGCGGCAGGCCCTGCTGCACTCCAGCGCCGCTGCCGTCGTCGTCTGACCGGAATCGAGTTCGGCAACCAGGGCGCGCAACGACCAAGGGCGATGAAGCTCCGAGCTGCTCATGCGTCCCCCACCCAGGAGGCGTCGGCCTCCCAGTAATCCATGCCGCTCGCGCTGACCGAGTGCCGCCATTCCGAGATCCTCCGCAACTGCGGCTCAATCAGTGAGGTGACGTCGTCGGCAGCGTCCGGGCCGTCCTCGGGCACCTGCCAGTGCACCCAGTTGAGCTCGCGTCCAGCTGGATCCCGGACGAACAAATCGACGTGCCGCCAACCGTAATTGTGCGTGTCATTGTAGCAGGTCAAGGTGGTGGTGACTGGGGGTTCCGGCTCGGAATTCATGCGTTCCGCCCGACTGGCTTGACGAGTGCGGCCGGGTCGATTTGGTGGAAATTCCGCTGGAAGTAGACCAGGGCCCCGACGTCGTCGTGCACCACCACGTGCTCGACTTCGATGAACAGCACGGTGTGCGTCCCCTGCACGAATTCCGCGCCGATGCTCCCCACGATCACCGCTGCGGCGTCATGGAGCACCGGGACCCCGTAGCGATCATGATCCCATACCGGCCATTCGAATCGCTCGGTCATCGAAATCCCGGTGGCTCCGGCGAAATGCATCGCGAGTTCCTTGTGCTGCTGCCCGAGCACGTTGATTGCCACTTTTCGGTTGGTTCGGAAAATGTCGTGCGTGTAGCTCGATTGGTTGACGCAGACCAGTAGCTTCGGCGGGGTGTCGGTCACCGAGCAAATGGCGCTGACCGTTATGCCCGCCCGGCCGCTGACCCCATTGGTCGTGACCACGTTCACCGCGGAGGAGAGATTCGCCATCGCGGCCCGGAAGTCACGTTGTGTCGTGGTGAGTTTGTCGACCATGTCTCGACGTTAGGCTTGGACCCGCTCAACCGATATCAAGAGTTCCACCGCCCCTGCTGAGGGTTTCCCCTACGTCGCGGTGCCCGGGGCCAGTGGCAAAGCGAAGCCGAACTGCGAACCACCCGATTCGCGGAGCTCCGCCCAGATGCGGCCGTGCTGCCGGGTGACGATGCGATGGCTCAGCGCCAGGCCGATGCCGCTGCCGGCTTCCTTGTTGGTGAACGACTCGGCGAACGGATCCTGCGCGAAACCACGCCCCTGGTCGTCCACGGTGCACACGCCGACCGATTCCTCGGTTCGGGTGGCAATCACGATCCGCCGGTCGGCCGGATCGCATTCGGCCATCTCGTCGATCGCGTTGAAACTCAGGTTGAGCACCACCTGGCCGGTCAGCACCCGCTCGCAACGAACCAGGATCGGCGCTTTGGCCAGTTGCAGATCAAGCGCCACACCTGCGGCCGCGGCACGGAGCCGGATGAAATGCAAACACTCGTTGACCACATCGTTGAGATCCACCGTCTGCTCGACATGTTCCAGATGGCCGACGAAGGAACGCAGCGCATTCACGATCTCCGCGGCACGGTCGATCTGCCGTGCCGCACTGTCCAGACCGAAGACCAGCTTCCGATCCACCGTCGTCGAGTCGGACGGCCGCAGGTCCGGGCCGATGGCCGTCGCCCGGGCCCGGACGCCGGCGATGAAATTGCCGGCCGCGGCCAGCGGCTGGCCCAGCTCGTGCGCAATGGCCATCGCCATGTCTCCCATGGCGTTGTAACGGGCCAGGTGATTCTCGTGCCGCAATTCGCGTTCCCGCCGGACTTCGCCCTGCACGCGCGCCGAAACATCATGCAGAATCATCAAATAGACCTCTTCCGCGGATTCCCGGAGCCGTTCCAGACTCCCTTCCAGCCACGTCGAACGGCGTTCACTGCCAAGCAGATTCAGCTGCACTGGCCCCACCGGATCCGCACCGGCCGCGGTTTCGTGCCAGGTCGCCGGGCGGCCGCCTTGGCGTAACCGGGCGTACGCGGTCAAGGGCGAGCCGAGGGGCGGGTTGTCATCACCGCTCAGACCGAGGTAGCTCAGGGCCGAGTCCGTGGCGAACCGGATGGCGCCGCCGGCATCGAGCAAAAAGGCCACCGTCGAGGTGTGCCGGGCCAAAGCATCCACCGTCGCGCTGGTGAGCCTGAGTTCCCGTTCCACCTGCTGTTCGCGCTCGATGTCGCGGAATTGCACCATCACTGCCGGCCCTTGCGCCAATTCGACTCCCACCGCGACCGCGTCCGTGGGGATCACCCGGCCGGATTTGGAGCGGTAGTGCCATTCGATGCTCCGCGCTCCTTTTTCCGCGGCCTCCTGCAACCAGGCCCGCCCGATCACCCGGTCGTATTGCTGCGCCGAACTGCTCATGTCATTCGCTTTCAATGGCCGCAGTTCGGCAAGGCTGAACTCGAGCATCTCGCACGCTGCCGGGTTGGCCCACAAAATGTTCTTGGTGCGCGCGTCATGGATGAGGATGCACATCCGGGAAGCGTTCATCATCGAACCGAAATCGGACATCGCGATCTCCGGGGCGGCCGGGTCAATCTGCATCTGCCCAGACTAGCGCCGCCGGCCGGAGCCGGGGCCCAGACGGCTAAAGGAAACCCTTAGCCCCACCCGGGGTAGTTCCGCACCACCGGCAGGCAATGCCCCCTTGGCACCCTTCGGGACGCTGATTAGTGTCGAAGACCAGACCTAGTCGAACAGGAGCTTCGGATGAGCCAGACCACCGACCGCCAGGGCGCGACGCTTGACGGCGTAATCTCCGAACTTGCCAGCCGGCGCCAGGAATTTCGCGATCAAGGCTTCGTCTCCCCCGATTTCATCGCCCGGCTGAAGACTGCCGGCATCTACCGCGCGGCGACGCCCCGGCAGTTCGGCGGGGAACCATTGCCGCCGGCCGACTTCCTGGACCGGATCGAACGCATTTCCCGGATCGACGGATCGACCGGATGGGTGGCGAGTTTCGGTTCGGCGCTCGTCTACCTCGCCGCGTTGCCGCTGGAGACCCAGCGCGAACTCTATGCGGACGGCCCCGACGTCTGTTTCGCCGGCGGGCTCTTTCCGGTCCAGGCGGCCGAGCCGACGCAACACGGCTTCCTGGTCAATGGCCGTTGGAAATTCGCCAGCGGCTGCATGGGTGCGGACATCCTCGGCGTCGGGATCCCCGGCGACGATTCGACCGCGGGGAAGCCGCGAACCGCTTTGTTGCGGCCCGGCCAGGTCACCATCGTGCCGGAATGGGACGTCGTCGGGATGAAGGGCACCGGGTCGTTCGATCTGATCGTGGACCGGGTGGAGGTGCCACGCGAATGGACGTTCATCCGCGGCGGCCAGTCGACCGTCGACGAACCGCTCTACCGTTACCCGGCGATTGCCTACGCGGCACAAGTGCTGGCCGTGGTCGGTGCCGGCGTCGCCCGGGCGGCTCTCGACTTCGCCACCGAGGTGGGCAGCGGGCGCAGCGGCGTGACCGGAGCCCCGAAGCTCGCGGACCGGGCCTACTACCGGACCGGTCTTGCCGGTGCCGAAGCCGCCTTGCGCTCGGCGCGGGCATATTTCTACGAGGCCACCCAGGAGACCTGGCACACCGTGCTGGCCGGCGACCCGGTGAGCAGCCGACAAAACGCCCACCTGCGGCTCGCTTCGGCCCATCTGGCCAAGACCTCCGCCGAAGTCGTGCACCAGATCATCCAGATCTCCGGAACCGGGGCGATCAATAGCGGTCACCCCCTGCAATGGCTGCTGGGCGATGCGCTGGTTCCGCAGCAGCACGCGTTCCTCGGGCCGGCCCTGTACGAGGCTTCCGGAGCCGTTCTTCTGGACCAGCCGCCCACCATCCCGGGTTTCCAGTGAGCCCCCGACCGATCTTCCCACCGAGCAGGAGAATCCAATGAATCCACAACCATTGCGGGTGCTGTTTTGCCTCGGCATCAATCAGAACTTCTTCGACCTGCCGGAGGAAGGGGTCGAAGCAGCTGACGTCTGGACGGCTTTCGTCGAGCTCATGGACCGGATCAAAGGCCTGCCCGGCGTCGACTTCATCGGCGATCTCGATGACGATTCGCACCAGGTCGGTCCTGCGCAGGGCTGGCCATGGACCGCTTACCTGCTGTGCGACGTCGACGCACAGCCCACTGTGCAGCAGGCCTGCGGCCTCCTGCGCAGCATCACCGTGGGCGAGAGCCCATGGAAACTCTGGAAATACGCCGCCATTGAGGCGCGCATCGGCCGCGCGCTCACCCCTCGCCAGTACGAAAGCTGAAGACCATGACCTTGGAATCCACTGCCGGTTTCGCTGCCGAGACGGTTTACCAGCTCAGCCCCGAGGAGTTGGTCCTGCCGGACCGGGTCGCCGGGAGAATCTACACCGATCCGGAAATCTTCGAGACGGAGATGGCCAAGATCTTCGAACGGACCTGGGTTTGGGTAGCGCATGAGTCCGAACTGCCCAAAGCCGGCAGCTTCAAATCGACCTACGTCGGCCGGCAACCGGTCGTCGTCAGCCGGGACCGCAAGGGCGTGCTGCACACCATGGTCAACCGGTGCCGGCACCGCGGGGCTTCATTGTGCGAAAAGCGGACCGGACAGGCCAACGGCTTCACCTGCCCCTATCACGCCTGGTCTTACGGGCTGGACGGACAGCTGCGCGGCATCCCCTACCCCGACGGCTACGAAGGCGTGATGGACAAATCCGGCCTGGGCCTGAAGAAGCTGCGTACCGAGACCTACCGCGGCATGATCTTTGCCAGCTTCAACGACGGGATCGAACCGCTGGAAGACTTCCTCGGCGATGCGAAACTCTGGATCGACCGGTTCATGGCGCAGGGCGGCGGATTCCCTGTGAAGGTCCTCGGCACCCATCAGTTCAAGTTCAAGGGCAATTGGAAGATCCAGCTCGAAAACACCACCGATGGCTACCATTTCCCGATCGTGCACCGGTCCTGGATGGCTTCGGTCGACGCCGAAACCGCCGAAATGATGTCGTTCATGACCGATCCGACGGCGGTCACCCACGATTTGGGCAACGGCCATTCGGTAATGCAGATGGTCCCGGAAAACTCCGACCTCGAAGCGGACGACGGCACAACGCCGTTGCAGCCGCGGTTCGACGGCCTGGTGGCCGAGTTGCAGGCGCAAGGCCTCGACGATGCGGCGATCCGCAAACTGGTCCGGGCGGTGCACGGTACCGGGTTCAACCTCAATTTGTTCCCGAATGTCTCGATGTCGATTTCGTTCTTCCGGGTGCTCCGCCCGGTCAGCGTCGACGAAACCCACATTGAGCATGTGGCACTGGGGCCGGACGGACCGGCGGAGATCGTCGGCCCGGTCAACCGGGAGCGGCTGCGTGCGCACGAACACTTCCAGGGGCCGTTCGGCTTCGGCACCCCGGATGATTCGGAAGGCTGGGACCGGGTGCAACGCGGTGCCCGAGGCGCCCCCGAGATGCCGATCTTGGTCAACCGCGGCTTGGCCCGTGAACAACCGTCCGCGGAAGGCTGGCCGACTACCCATGTCACCGATGAGACCGGCATGCGCGCCGGCTACCAACAGTGGAAGCAGATGATGGGCGATGACTGAACAGTGTGCAGCCGGAAGCGGTGCGGACGCCGGCCGGATCAGCCTGGCCGATCCTCGTCTCCAACGCGCCGTCGAATTGATCTGGCGCGAAGCGGCCATCCTGGATGCCAAGGACTACAGCGCCTGGCAGGCGCTCTACACGGATGATGCACAGTACATCGTGCCCATCGAACGGGATGCCGAAGACTTCGACGACGTGCTCAACATGGTCTACGACGACGCCCGGATGCGCCAGCTCCGGGTGGCGCGGATGACCGAAGGCTATGCGCTCGCCGCCGTCGATGCCGCCACGACCGTCCGGACCGTATCGCGCTTCGTCGCCACCTCGGTGGCCGATGAGCAGGTCGCACTCCGGGCCGCCCAGATCCTGGTCGCCTACAAACGGGGCCGGCACGATCTGTGGGCCGGCGAGGTCGATTATCTGGTGCGGTTCGGCGCGGCCCCGGAGCAGGACCGGCTCGCCCGGAAAGTGATCCGGCTGATCGATGCCGACGCGGCAGTGCCTGCCGCAGGGTTCCTGCTGTGAGCCGGGTGGTCCCGATCAAGCCTCCGGATCCGCCGACCGCCGTGGTCACCGGAGGAGCTTCCGGCCTCGGGGAACAGATCGTCCGGCGATTGCATTCCGGCGGCCATCGGGTGGCGATTGCGGACCTCGACGGAGCGGCCGCCGGCCGGCTCGCGCGCGAGTTGGCGGCCAATCACCGCGACGCCCGCGGGTACCCCGTGGACGTCGCGGATCCAGCCGCCCTGCAAAACCTCTTCGATGCGGTGCACGCCGATTTCGGCGAGGTCCAGGTGCTCGTGAACAACGCCGCCCGGACCCAGGCCCGGCCGTTGCTGGAAATCACCCCGGGCGAGCTGGACGACGTCATCCGGACCAACCTCAACGGCACCTTCGCAGCGTGCCAGATCTTCGGCGCCCGGATGGCCGCGGCCGGCTACGGCCGAATCGTCAACCTGGCTTCGCTCGCCGGCCAGAACGGCGGCACCGCGACGGGTGGCCACTATGCGGCTTCGAAGGGGGCGATTTTGTCGCTGACGAAAGTCTTCGCCCGTGAACTGGCGGCCCGCGGGGTTACCGTCAACGCGGTTTCCCCGGGCCCCCTGGACAGCCCGATGGTCCGGCAGATCGTCCACGACGTCGACGCCATGGCGGCAGCGATCCCGGTCGGCCGGCTGGGCAGCATGGCATTCATCGCCGAGATGGTCGCCCTGCTGGTTTCACCCGAAGCCGCTTCCGTCACGGGCGCCTGTTGGGATGCCAATGGCGGGCTCTACCTGCGCTGACCCGCCCGGGTCGGCAACCGACAATCTGGAGGTCCAAGATGTCGCACATCGTGTTCCGCGTCGTCGAAATCACCGAGGAGGCCGCCGACGTCCGCAGCCTCCGGATGGTGCGCGCGGACGGACAGGCACTCAAACCGTATCCGGCCGGCTCGCACATCGACGTGTTCGGCCCTACCGGCGTGCTGCGGCAATATTCGCTGTGCATGCCACCGGATGATCCGGAATCGATCCTCATCGCGGTGAAACGGGAACAGCCCTCGCGGGGCGGTTCCTCGGCCCTGCACGAAGTCCAGGTGGGCGATCTGCTGAAAGTCAGCAAACCGCGCAATCTGCTGGCCCTCGCCCCGGAGGCGGAACAACACCTCTTGATCGCCGGCGGCATCGGAGTCACCCCGCTGCTTTCCATGGCCTATGAGCTCTACCGCCGGGGAGCGGAGTTCCAACTGCATTACTTCGCACGATCCCGGGATCAGGCCGCTTTCGCCGATCTTTTGGAACACCGCGTCGAGTTTCCGGACCGGGTGCACCTGCACTTCGGGGTCGGCCGAGCCGGGCAACCGCCGGTCTTCGCCGGGCTGGCCGCCGCCCAAACCGCTGCGACGCACGTCTATGTTTGCGGTCCGGAGGGATTCATGACCAACGTCCAGTCCGCTTTCGCCCCCGTGCTCGGTGCGGGGCAGGTGCACAGCGAGCACTTCGTGGCAACTGAAGCGGACACCTCCGAGGACCGGCCGTTCACCGTGCAGTTGGATACCGGCGAAGAGTTCGAGATCCCCGCCGACCGGTCGATCCTCGCGGTACTGGAGCAGAACGGCATCGAGGTCTTCAAGTCCTGCGAAGAAGGCATTTGCGGTTCGTGTGTCTCCGGCGTCCTCGAAGGCACTCCGGAACACCGCGACAACTGCCTGACCGAAGCCGACCGCAAGAGCCAGATGGCGTTGTGCGTCTCCCGGGCCCGCAGCGACAAACTCGTCATCGAACTCTACTGAAGCCCGGAGAGCTGGAAAGGAACCTGGTGGACGCTTATGTCTACGCGGCGGTCCGCACGCCGTTCGGCAAGTTCAACGGCGGACTGTCCGGGGTCCGCCCGGACGATCTTGCCGCCAGCGTGATCCGGGCGGTCTTCGCCCAGGCTCCCGGTCTGGACCCGGCCTGGACCGGCGACGTTGTCTGGGGAAACGCCAATGGCGCCGGCGAGGACAACCGGAATGTCGGGCGGATGGCAGTGCTGCTCGCCGGGCTGCCGGTAGGCGTGCCGGCGACCACGGTCAACCGGCTCTGCGGCTCGGGTCTGGACGCCGTCATGATCGGCTCCCGTGCCATCGAGTGCGGGGATGCGGAGCTTGTTCTGACCGGCGGAGTCGAGTCGATGACCCGAGCTCCTTGGGTGTTGCCGAAACCCGCGGCCCCGTTTCCGGCCGAAGACGTCACGGCGGTCTCCTCGACCCTGGGTTGGCGATTGGTCAATCCGAAATTGCCGCCGGAGTGGACCGTGGGCCTGGGCGAAGCGAATGAGCTGTTGCAGGAGCGTTTCGGCATCTCGCGCGAGCGGCAGGACGCTTTCGCCGCCAGATCGCATCGGCTCGCCCAGCAGGCCTGGGAATCCGGATTCTACGATGACCTGGTCTCCCCGGTAGCTGGCACCGGACTGGATCGCGACGAAGGAATCCGGCCGGACAGCACGCCTCAGGTCTTGGCCGGACTCAAGCCGGCCTTCCGCACCGACGGCACGATCACCGCCGGCAACGCCTCGGGTCTGAGCGACGGTGCCGCCGCAGTGCTGCTCGGCTCCGCGGCTGTCGGCGAGCGGACCGGCCTCGCCCCCTTGGCCCGGCTGGCCGGTCGCGGTGCCTCGGCCCTGGATCCGCAGGACTTCGGTTACGCTCCGGTCGAGGCGGCCAATGCCGCACTGGCCCGGGCCGGCATCAGCTGGGCCGAGGTCGGCGCGGTCGAAATCAATGAAGCGTTCGCAGTTCAATCCCTGGCCTGCATCGATGCTTGGGGGGTCGACCCGGAGCTGGTCAACACCCGTGGCGGGGCGATCGCGATCGGTCATCCGCTCGGTGCATCAGGCGCGCGGATCATCGGAACTCTGGCCAAGGTGCTCCGCGAACGCGGCGAGCGCTGGGGGGTCGCCGCGATCTGCATCGGCGTCGGCCAGGGACTCGCCGTGGTGCTGGAGAATCCGGAGGCCGGCTGATGGCCCGGACCCAGGTCTGCGACTCGGCAGATCTGGCGGTTGCCGGCATCGCCGACGGCGCCACGATCCTGGTCGGCGGATTCGGCCTGGCCGGGATGCCGTTCGCCCTGCTCGAAGCTCTGATCCGCCAAGGCGCACAGGAATTGACCATCGTGTCCAACAACGCCGGCAACGGCGACGTCGGTCTGGCTGCGCTCTTAGCCGCCGGCCGGGTCCGAAAGGTGATTTGTTCGTTCCCGCGCCAATCGGACTCCTACGTTTTCGACGGACTCTACCGCGCCGGCAAAGTCGAGCTGGAGGTGGTTCCGCAGGGAAACCTGGCAGAGCGGATCCGGGCTGCCGGCGCTGGCATCGGCGCCTTCTACAGCCCTACCGCGGTCGGCACCCTGCTCGCCGAGGGCAAGGAACTGCGCGAATTCGAGGGCCGCAGCTATCTCTTGGAGCACCCGATCAAAGCCGACTATGCGCTGATCAGCGCGCACCGGGCGGATCGGATGGGCAATCTGGTCTATCGGAAGACGGCACGCAATTTCGGGCCGGTCATGGCGACCGCCGCCGGCACCACGGTCGTCCAGGTCGAATCCTTAGTGCCCACGGGAGCCCTGGACCCGGAGGCGATCGTCACGCCGGCGATCTACGTCGACCGCTTGGTCGTCGCCGAAGCCCGGCAGCACACCAGCCAAGGAGCGCCATGAGCACCGTGGCCACTGGACCGGGCACCGGGCCGGGCCGCTGTGGCCCGTTGAGCATGGACGAGCTCGCCGCGGTCATTGCCGCCGACATCCCGGAAGGGTCATTCGTGAACCTGGGCATCGGCCAGCCGACCAGGATCGCCGACCACCTGCCGCCGGAACGCGGAGTGGTCCTGCACACCGAAAACGGCATGCTCGGCATGGGTCCGGCAGCGTACGGCGAAGCGATCGATGCCGACCTCACCAATGCCGGAAAGCTCCCGGTGACCGAATTGCCCGGCGCATCCTACTTCCACCATGCGGACTCCTTCGCGATGATGCGCGGCGGCCATCTGGACGTCTGCGTCCTCGGCGCATACCAAGTCGCCGGCAACGGCGATCTGGCGAACTGGCACACCGGCAAGCCGCAAGCGATCCCGGCGGTGGGCGGCGCGATGGACTTGGCGATCGGCGCGAAACAGGTCTTCGTGATGATGCGGCTCTTCGACCGCGACGGTTCGGCGAAACTGGTGCCTTCCTGCAGCTACCCGCTGACCGGAGTCGGCTGTGTGAGCCGGCTCTATACCGACTACGGCGCTTTCGAGATCACGCCCCGGGGCGTGAGCGTGCGCGAGCTCTGGGGCATCGGCCTCGACGAGCTGCGGGATCGGCTCGGCATCCCGCTCGGTGGGCCGGGGCGCTGAGCCGGCGGTCCATCCGTCCTGCCTGAGGGATTTCTTCAGTCGGCTACGGTCGGCCACCAATAGCGATGCCAGCTCGAATTCCCATAGCGTGAAGTAGCTCACAACGAAGTGATATCGCGATCTGCGAATCCAACGCAGCTCCACGAGGAGGACACCATGCTCGACGCCAACGACTTCCGGACCCAGCTCTTCCGCGCCGACGGCTGGCGAGACGGTGGCGCCGGCAGCTTCATCACCATGAACCCCAGCACTGGCGAGGCACTCGCCCGGATCGCCTCGGCCGACGAGGCCGACGTCGACTTCGCGGTCGCCGCGGCTACCAAGGCGCTGCACGGGGACTGGGCGGCAGTCCCGCCATCGCAAAAGTCCCGGTTGCTGCACCGGCTCGGCGATCTGGTGGAACGGGACGCGGAAAAGCTGGCTTCCCTGGAAGCGCTCGACATGGGGCGTCCGGTCGGTTTCGGAACCATGATGTTCGTGCCGAACTTCGTCGCTTCGTTGCGCTACTACGCCGGCTGGGCGGACAAGATCAATGGCGAGAACATCGCCTCGGACGGCTATTTCGGCGCTCCGGTCCATGCCTATACCCGCCGCGAACCGGTCGGCGTGATCGCCGCGATCGTGCCGTGGAACGCGCCCCTGATGATCCTCGGTTGGAAGCTCGCGCCCGCACTCGCATGCGGCAATACGGTCATCGTGAAACCGGCCGAAGACGCCTCGCTGTCCATCCTGCACCTGGCCTCGCTGATCGAAGAGGCAGGTTTCCCCGCCGGCACGGTCCAAGTCCTGCCGGGAGCCGGTTCGGTGGTCGGCGAAGCGCTTTCGCTGCATCCCGGAGTGCACAAAGTCTCCTTCACCGGCTCCACCGAGGTGGGCCGGAAGATCCTGCGCAACTCGGCCGGGAACTTCAAACGGACCACCTTGGAACTCGGCGGCAAAGCGCCGCAGATCATCTTCGACGACGCCGATTTGGACGCCGCGATCGCCGGCGCGGCACAGGGCCTGTTCTTCAACCAGGGCGAAGTCTGCGCCGCGGGAACCCGGGTTTTCGTCCAACGCGGCGTCTACGATGCCGTACTCGCCGGACTCAAACAAGCAGCCGAAGCCCAAGTCGTGGGTGACCCCTTCGATCAGCAGACCACCATGGGCCCGCTGGTCAGCGCCCGGCAACGCGACCGGGTGCTCGGCTACATCCGGCAGGGCCGGGAAGACGGAGCAGAACTGGTCACCGGCGGGGGCACCCCGGACGGCTCAGGATACTTCGTCCAGCCGACGGTATTCGCCGGCACCAACGATATGGCGATCGCGCGCGAGGAGATCTTCGGCCCGGTGGGCACCGTGATCCCGTTCGACGACCAGGCTGAGGCGATCAGCTTGGCGAACGACAACCAATACGGCTTGTCCGCGACGGTATGGACCCGGGATGTGGGACGCGCCCATGCGGTCCCCGCAGGCCTGGAAGCCGGCGCGGTCGCGGTCAACGGCTGGTCCCCGCTGGCACCGCAATTGCCGTGGGGCGGAGTCAAGTCCAGTGGCATCGGTCGGGAGCTGGGTTACGAAGGAATCCTCGCCAACACCGAACCGAAGACCGTGACGATCGTGCTCTGAGCCGATGCAGATCACCGCCCTGGAAGCGATTCCGTTCCGGATCCCCTACCGCAAGCCGCTGAAGTTCGCCAGCGGTGAAGTGCATGCGGCAGAGCATGTACTGGTCCGGGTGCACACCGACGACGGCGTGGTCGGCGTCGCCGAAGCACCACCGAGGCCGTTCACGTATGGCGAGACGCAAGCCGGAATCATCGCCGTGATCGAGTCCGTCTTCGCGCCCCAAGTCATCGGAACGGCACTGACCGAACGGGAACGGATCGCCGCATCCCTGGCCCGCACGGTGGGCAATCCGACTGCCAAGGCCGCCATTGACATGGCCGTCTGGGACGCCCTCGGCCGCACTCTCGGGCTGCCGGTCTCCGCTTTGCTCGGCGGGTTCAGCGATCGGATGCGGGTTTGCCACATGCTCGGTTTCGATGCGCCGGCCGCGATGCTCGCCGAAGCGCAACGGATGCGCGAGGTCTACGGCATCGGCACGTTCAAGGTCAAGGTCGGCCGGCGTCCGGTGGAACTCGACGTCTCCGTCGTGCGTGCGCTGCGCGCCGGGCTCGGACCGGATGCGGTGCTCTACGTCGACGGCAACCGCGGCTGGACGGCCGCCGAATCGGCCCGGGCGATGCGCCAGATGGCGGATTTGGACTTGGCCTTCGCCGAGGAGCTCTGCCCCGCGGACGACGTTCTGGGCCGACGCTGGCTGATCGGCCAGTTGGCTGTCCCGTTCATCGCCGACGAATCCGCGACGACGCCGGCCGAAGCCACCCGCGAAATCCTCGGCGGCTCGGCGACCGCGCTGTCCCTGAAAACCGCACGGACCGGATTCACCGGTTCGCAGCGGATGCTCCATCTCGCCGAAGGCCTGGGCCTGGAAGTCGTGATGGGCAACCAGATCGACAGCCAGCTCGGTTCGATCTGCACCGCGGTGTTCGGCGCCGCGCACCCGAGCAGCAGCCGCCAGGCCGGCGAATTGTCCAACTTCCTCGATTTGCACGACGACCTGCTCACCGAGCCGCTCCGGATCGCGGAGGGCGAGCTCGTCCTCCGCCCCGGCCCGGGACTCGGCGTCGAGATCGACGAACAAAAACTCCGGCACTACCGCCTTGACACCTGAGATCAGAACCAGCCATCCGAGAGGAACACCATGACCACTGAAACTTCTGCCGCTGCTTCCGGCGCCAGCGCCACCGAACGCTTCCAAGCCGACAAATCACCCTATTTGGCGGTCCGAGACACCGAACCGGAGCGGGTTGACCGGCTGGCCCGCCGGATCCTCGAAGCAATTCACCAAACGGTCCGCGAAGAGCGAGTCAGCTACGCCGAGTACAACGCGCTCAAGGCCTGGCTGATCAGCGTCGGCGAAGCCGGCGAGTGGCCGCTTTTCCTCGATGTCTGGGTCGAGCACGTGATCGAGGAAGTCGCCAACGACCACCGGGAAGGCAGCAAAGGCACCATCGAGGGCCCGTATTACGTCCCCGGCGCCCCGGACCATGGCAGCAAGGGCAGCATCGACATGCGCCCGGACGAGCCGGGCACCCCGCTGCATTGGCACGGCACCGTCCGCTCGACCAGCGGTGCGCTGCTCGACGACGCGACGATCGAACTCTGGCATGCCGATGCGGAAGGCTTCTACTCGCAGTTCGCCCCCGGGATCCCGGAATGGAACCTCCGAGGCGTCTTCCACACCGACCAGAACGGCGGATTCGAGATCCGCACGGTCCAACCGGCGCCGTACCAGATTCCCACCGACGGACCCTGCGGCAAGCTCATTGCGGCCGCCGGCTGGCATGCCTGGCGCCCGGCGCACCTGCACCTGAAGGTCTCCGCACCCGGTCACGAGCTGCTCACCGCGCAACTCTATTTCCCCGGCGACGAACACAACGACGACGACATCGCTTCGGCGGTGAAACCGGAGTTGCTCTTGGATCCGGTGATCCGACCGGACGGTTCGGCGACTATCGACTACGGCTTCGTGCTCGATCCGGTGCGGGGCTGATCCGGCGTGCGCTTCGCGGTCCGGATGGACGTGGCGATTCCGCATGATTTGGACCCGCTGGCCCGGACGAATCTGCTGGCCGAAGAAAAGGCCTACGCGCAGGAGCTGCAGCGCAACGGAGAATGGGCGCAGATCTGGCGAATTGTGGGGCAGTACAGCAATCTGAGCATCTTCGAGGTGGCCTCCGCTGAGCGACTGCATGAAATCCTTTGGGGCTTGCCGCTCTTCCCGTACTTGACCATCCAGGTGACGCCGCTGGCTCCGCACCCCTCAGCGATTTGAGCCCGGAATCTGCCCAGCCGGGCATTGTGCTCAGCCTCCTCGCCGGCGAGCCGGGCCGGCCGCTACTGCTCTTGGGACCCTCGCTGGGCACCCGGGTGGCAAGGCTCTGGGGCCCCGTTGCGGCACGGCTGCCCGGTTTCCAGATCGTCGGTTGGGACTTGCCCGGGCACGGTCGCAGCCCTGCGGTCGCCCCGCTGGCCGGAAGCTTCAGCTTGGCCGGCCTGGCTGCCGCGGTGCTGCACGCCGTCGACCTCGAACACGGACCCGGGAAGCCGTTCGGCTACGCCGGAGACTCGATCGGCGGTGCGGTGGGCCTGCAGCTTGCGCTGGACCGGCCCGACCGGATCGCGGCGTTGGCGGTGCTCTGCAGCGCCGCCCGGTTCGGCGAGCCGGACAACTGGCGCGGCCGCGCCGGACACGTTCGGAGGCACGGCACCGCGGAACTGCTCGAAACCAGCGACGCCCGCTGGTTCGGCTCGGCCATCCGGTCCGCCGGCGATCAACGACGCGGATTGGCTTTGGCCGACCTCGCCGCGGTCGACGACGAGAGCTACGCCCGGCTCTGCGAAGCACTCGCCGGCTTCGATCTGCGCAACCGGCTCGGCGCGATCCGGGCACCGGTGCTCGCGGTGGCCGGCGCCGAGGACGCAGCGACGCCTCCGGCGGAACTGGCCGCGATCGCCGACGGTGTGCCGGCCGGGCGGCTTTCGGTCCTTGACGGCGTCGGGCATCTTGCACCTTACGAAGATCCCGTCCGGGTCAGCAGCCTCTTGGCTGGCTTCTTCGGCCGGAACGGCTCCGGAGCCGAACCCGACCCGGTGCGACGCGGTCGGCTACGTGGATGACGCAGCGAGCGTGCCGAGCAGAGCCAGCCCGTCGGCACTGGGCGATCCGGGTTCCGCGTGGTAGACCACGAGTTCCTGACCAGGCGCCGCTTTCACTTCGAAGGCGTTCATCTGCAAATCCAGCGCACCGACCTCGCGATGCTGGAACCGCTTGCGCTCCAGCCGCTTGCCGTGCGTTTCATGACCACGCCAAAGCCGGCCGAACTCTGCGCTCCGGGCCGTCAACTCGGCCAAGACCTCGAGCACCCGCGGATCCTCCGGGGCGATTCCGTACAACACCCGGAAACCGGCCACCGAGTTGGCCGCGACCTCTGGCCAGTCGGGATAGAAGGTCCGGGCGTCCGGGTCGAGGAAGACCTTGAGCAGTAGATTCGGACCGTACTGGAACCCTTCGAAGAGCGCATAGGCCAACCGGTTTCCAGCCAGCACGTCGTAGGCCTTGCCCAGCACTATCGCCGGGTTGTCCGGCCACATCTCCAGCAACCGGAGCAGTTCCGGCGATACCGATTCCGAAGCGCCGCCGCGCTCGATGCCCGGAATCAAACCGGCGAGGCGGAACAGGTGCAGCCGGGCATCTCCGGTCAAGCCCAGTACCGCACCGATCGCCTCCAGCACTTGGACCGAAGGATTCCGCTCCCGGCCTTGCTCCAGCCGGGTGTAGTAGTCGATGCTCACCCCGGCCATCGCCGCGACTTCCTCACGCCGCAGCCCCGGTACCCGTCGGCGTCCGTGCGAGGGCAGGCCCAGAGTCTCGGCGGCGACCTGGCCGCGCCGGGCACGCAGATACTCACCCAAGGGATGTTCGGACATGCCAGCAAGTCTAGGTCTCCGGGCTGCGCCGAACCAGGGTGCGGCACACCTAGCCACAGCCCGGCCTGCACAACCGCGGAATCTCCCGCGAAGCTGGTGCCATGACCAACCACAATGTTTCCAAGATCATCTTCGTCACCGGCGCCAGCAGCGGAATCGGCGAGGCAATCGCCCGCCGGCTCGCCGCCGAAGGCCACCATGTAGTGCTCACCGGCAGGCGCATCGAGCGGCTGAACGAGGTTGTCGCCGAACTCGCCCGGGCCGGGCATTCGGCAGAAGCCCACGCGCTCGACGTCGCCGATGCCGCCGCCTTCGCCGAGCTGGTCGGCACCGTGATCGCCGAACACGGTCGGCTCGACGTCCTGGTCGGCAATGCCGGGCAGATGCTGCTTTCCCGACTCGACTCGCTGCTCGTCGATGAATGGGACCGGATGTTCGACGTCAATGTCCGGGGTCTGTATTACGGCATCGCCGCGGTGTTGCCGCATTTCCGGGCGCAGGAATCCGGGCACGTCGTGACCATCGCTTCGGTGGGAGCGCGCGAAGTCTCGCCCACCTCGGCGATCTATTCGGCGACCAAACACGCTGCCTGGGCGCTGACCGAGGGACTCCGCCAGGAATCCGATCCGTCGATCCGGGTGACCACCATCTCCCCCGGCGTCACCGAATCCGAACTCGCCGGGCACATCACCGACCAGCATGCGGCCGAGCTGATGGTCGGCTACCGGGCGGCGCAGATCCCCGCGGACGCGATCGCGCGCTCAGTGAGTTTTGCGATTTCCCAGCCAGCCGAGGTCGACGTCAACGAAATCATCATCCGGCCCACGGGCCAGCGCTAGGTCCGGAGCCGGGGTGCCGACGGCGCAGATCGCACTGCCGGTTCAGCGCCGCCGGCTCCCCCGCCACAACCCGTGCAACAGGGGGATCACCGAGCCGATCATCAGCAGATTGCCCAGCACCAGGTCATTGGACCGGACGATCGCACCGGCAATGAGCAGCGCGGCGAAGACCAGTGCGGCTCCGGCTCGCTTCGCGCTGTTGTTGAGCAAAGCGAGCTGCCGCTCAAGACGCGGTGTGCTGACCGCGAGGGTTCCCGCCTCGGCCCGGTCGAGCACGCCCGCCAGACGCCTCGGCAAGCTCACCGCGAGGCCGACCGCGTCGAGCGCCTGCTTCGCCAGGTCCTGCACGATATTGCCGCGTTCGTCGCGCAGCAGCTGCGCGGCATAGGGCTCCACCGAATCCCAGAGATTGAACTTGGCATCCAGGGAACTGCAGACCCCCGAGGTCAGCGACATCGCCCGGACGATCAGCAGGAAGTTTTCCGGCAGTTGGAACGGCAAAGCCCGGACCACGTCGCCGAACTCCGTGGCGAAATCGAAGAATTCGCGTTGATCCACCTCGCGGAGCTCCGCGAAGCCCATTCCGCCGAACCGGTCGAAGAGCTGCGTCATCGCCCGTTCAAGCTCCGCGGTATCGGCTGAAGGCACCAGCACGCCCAGTTCCGAAATCGCCGTCACCAGCCCCTTGCCGTCCCGCGATGCGGCCGCGATCAGCAATTTCCGCAAGCCATTGCGCATCTGCGTCGGGACTTCGCCCATCATGCCGAAATCGATGAAGGTCAGCTTCCAGGAGCGCCCGGATCCCGGCTCCGGGATCGGGGTGACGAAGATATTGCCCGGGTGCGGATCGGCGTGGAAAAACCCGTTCGTGAACAACTGGTCGAACATGACCGAGGCGAAGACCGGGGCCACGTCGGCCGGTTCGATGCCAGCGGCGCGAAGCGCCGACGAGTCGGTGATCTTGATCGCCGTGACGTCTTCCAGTGTGAGCACCCGCCGGGTGGTCCGTTCCCAGACCACCCGCGGCACGGCTACCCGCTCGTCGTCGGCGAAGTCGGCGGCAAAACGTTCCGAATTCGCGGCTTCTTGCAGGTAGTCGATTTCTTCGAGGCTGGTCCTGGCGAATTCCTCCACCAAGGCAGGCACATCGGCCCGCTTGGCGACGAATCGCACGCGGTTGAGCCAGCCGCCGACTTTGCGCAGCGCGGCCAAGTCCACGTCGACGATCTCCTGGATTCCGGGGCGCTGCACTTTCAACACCACGCTGCTGAGCCCGGCATCGACGGCGGTCGCGGGGAGCAGCTCGGCCCGGTGCGCTTGGCCCAGAGAGGCGGCGGCTATCGGCAATTCCTCGACCGAGGCGAACACCTGGTCCAACGCCGCACCCAGCTCCGCTTCGGCGAGCGCCCGGAGCGCCGGGAACGGCACCGGCGGCACTTCGTCCTGGAGTCCTTCGAGTTCCGCGGTGATCTCCGGCGGCAGGACGTCGAGCCGGGACGACAGGAATTGGCCCACCTTGATCATCAAGCCGCCCAAGTCCACTGCGAGCAGGTGGAAACGCTGCGCGAAGCGGCGCATCCGCCGGGTGCGGGTGCGTTCGGCGACCACTCGGAAGCCGAGCCGGGGCAGGGCCAGTTCGAACCACCAGGTCACAGTGAGATGCCAGGCAGCGAACCGCAGGATGCGACGGTACCGGGCCCGGGTGCTGCCTGCGCCGACCGCCGGAGCCGTCGCGGGCTGCGCGTCCGGTGCCACCCGGTCAGTCCTGGGCGAGGATCGAGTACAGCCGGCGGCGGGACTCCTCGAGCACCGCAACGGCCTCTTGCACCTGCTTCGCCGAGCCGGTGCGCCCCACTTGGGCGGCGGCCTGGGCGAGCTCGAATCCGGCCTTGGGCAAGGCCGCGAACCCGGCGCTCCCGGCCTCCCAGGAAGCTGCTGGCCCGGCGTCGGCGATTTCTTCCCGGCCGGCATCGGTCAACGAGTACACCTTGCGCCCGTTGGATTCTTCGGCACTGATCAACCCCTCATCGGCAAGCAGTTGCAAGGTCGGGTAAACGGAGCCCGCGCTGGGCTTCCAGCTGCCGGAGCTGCGTTCTTCGATTTCACGGATGATCTGATAGCCGTGCATCGGGCTTTCCGCCAGCAACTCCAGGACGGCCGAGCGCACTTCGCCTCGGCCGGCCCGGGTTCCTGTGCGCTTTTCGAACTTCGAGCGCAGTTCCTCGACGGCTTGCCACACACCGTCGATGCCCGCGCCGCCGAATCCGCCTACCGGATATGAATTTCGCATCATGTTCTCCTTGGTGACTCGCTAACGATATACAACGATACGCTTAACGATAGACTCAAAATTCCTGTAAACCAAGGGTTGTTGGCTAGATTGAACCGAGATCAAGGCAGAACTCGATAGTCCTAGCGATAGCCAAGGCGGCTGCGCCGGCTAACGGTCCGCCGCAATGCGGCCGATGATCAGCCGCATGATTTCATTGCTGCCCTCGAGGATCTGATGGACTCGCAGATCCCGGACGATCTTTTCCAATCCGTATTCGGCGAGGTAACCGTATCCCCCGTGCAGTTGGATGGCTTCGTTCGCGACATTGAATCCGGCATCGGTGGCGACCCGTTTGGCCATAGCGCACAGCCGCACGGCGTCTTTCGAACCACGGTCCAGCGCGTCAGCGGCCCGCCAGAGCAGCGTCCGAGCTGTTTCCAACTCGGTCTCCATGTCGGCAATCCGGAACAGCAGCGCTTGTTTGTCGATCAGCGGAGCACCGAAGGCGGACCGTTCCTTGAGGTAGGCGATCGATTTTTCCAGGGCGATCTGGCCACCGCCCAATGAACAAGCACCCATATTGATCCGGCCGCCATTGAGCCCCTTCATGGCGATGCCGAAGCCGTCGCCCTCGGCGCCCAAGCGGTTGCCGACCGGAACCCGCACCTCGTCCATGATGACCTGCCGCGTCGGCTGGGCATTCCAGCCCATTTTCTTTTCGTTGACGCCGAAAGAAAGCCCGGGGGTTTCTGCTGGAACGACGATGGCGGAGATGCCGCGGTTCCCGGCGTCAGCGGTGCGGGCCATCACGAGATAAACGCTCGATGCGCCGGCACCGGAGATGAATTGCTTGACGCCGTTGAGCACGTAGTCATCTCCGTCGCGGACTGCGCGGGTGGTCAACGCAGCTGCGTCAGAACCGGCCCCCGGCTCGGTGAGGCAGTAGCTGCCCAGTTCCTCCATGGCTGCCAGTTTCGGCACCCAGCGGGCACGTTGTTCGTCGTCGCCGAAGGCGTCGATCATCCACACCACCATGTTGTGGATGGAGATATAGGCGGCAATCGTGGGGTCCGCTTTGGCCAGCTCTTCGAAGATCAGCACGGCGTCGCTTCGGCTCAGATCGGAACCGCCGAACTGTTCGCCGGCATAGATGCCGCCCATCCCCAGCTCGCCCGCTTCGCGCAGCACATCGACCGGAAAATGCTTGGTCTCGTCCCAGGTGGCCGCATTGGGTGCCAGCCGCTGGGCGGCGAAATCTCGCACCATGTGGACCAAGCCGAGCTGCTCATCGTTGAGTTCGAACATCATTGCCTTTCGCAAGCCTCAACCACGGCCCCGGGGTGTCGGGCCGCAGTGCGTCCGGGACCAAACACCGGCGGGTATCGCCGGAGCTGGCCGCCGCCAGTCTTTGCTGACGGAGCTGCCTGCCAATGCGCTCGCCGATTTCCGGGTGAGCTGGCGCAGCAAGATCGAGCTTACGCGTCTGGGCAGGGGCGGCAAAGAGCAATCCGGAACGGCTGCGAGCGCGGAATCAATCAGACACTCGTCCAATTCGTGTGCCGCATCCAGCCCGCAAAACCCATCAACCCCGGGTGCAGGTGGCGAAGCAGCGTCACGTCGCGGTCTAGGCGGTAGACGTCGCGATCGGCAAAGAACTGGAACATTGCGGCATAGTCGTGGGCGAATTCCGGGACGGTTGCGGCCAATTGCGCATGCGGCATCGGGACGTAGTTGGTCCGTGTGCCGGTCATCTGCTCAAAGGTGGCAGCGAGCTCGACTCCGGTGAGGCTTTCTCCGATGACCGCGAGGTCGCGGGCACCCCAGGACTGCCAGTTGTTGAACATGTAGCCGGCGAACCAGGCAATATCGTCCAGCGCAACCAGCGGATAGCTGGCTGTTCCAAGCGGCAAGTTGAAAATCAAGCCATGCTGATCGTCCGATTGGGGCGTGAGCCGGTAGCGCAAATTCTCGAAGTACGGCGCTGTGGTCAGCACTGAAACATGATTTGTGTACCAACCGTCGGCTGTTTTGTTGAGCATTTCTTCCGACCGCATCAGGTTGATGTGGGCGGTGACGGCGGCCTTGCTGTCGAAGTGCGGAACCGGCTTTCCGGTCAAAGTCACTGCACTGTCCAACGAGGACCAAATGAACCGTTGTACGCCGGCCCGGGCCGCAGTAGCGAGCAGGTCAAGGCCTTGCTGGTACTCACCCACCGCGCTGCCAATGGCGAAGAAATCAGTGTTGGCAAAGACGCCGTCGGCATTGCTGAAAAGCGCGTCGAATATAGCCGGATCACTGCGAACCAGCTGCACTCGATCGGGTGCAGTGCCAGCGAGTTCACGCGCATGAGCGGAATTCGGATCGCGGGTGGGGACAGTAATCATGACCTCGGTCGTGGCGAGCAAACGACGAATCAGATGCCGCCCCATCGACCCGGTGCCACCGATGACAACGATGTTTTTCATGGCTTCTTTCCTTTATAAGCGAGCAAGTATTCGGCTACCTCGGCGTGCGTAGCAATCCAGACCTCGTTCGAGCTGCCGAGGTAGTCGAAAATCTGGGCGGCCATGCCCGCGATAGGCGGCCGACCGCCAACATGGGCATGCAAAGTCATCCGGAAGACGCCAGGACCAGGGGCCGAAAGTATTTGATCCAGTAACTCGCGATGCAAATCTCGGTAGGTGTGCGGGCCTGCCGCGGAATCGCGGACGTCGGAGTGGTCGCTGTGCATGAGCGAGACCAACGGGCCGCTGGCGGTAGGCAGAATCTGCGGAAAATCGTGGTTGCTGTGATCGGCGGTCCAGCGGTATCCGGCTTCGGTCAGCAGTTCGCAGGTATGCAATGATTCGGTGGCACGCGGGCTCATCCATCCCGTCGGGTGAACGCCGGTGATGTTGTTAAGCGCTTCGGTGCAGCGGCGGATGTTTTCGCGTTCCGCGTCGACGTCGAGCAGTGCCGGTAGCACGTCTTGTGCCCAGGAATGCGCGGCAACTTCGTGCCCGGCGTCGTGTGCGGCCGACACAATCTCAGGGTACATCTCGGCGACAAGCCCATTGATCCCGATGGTTGCGGGTCGATCCCCCAGCGCATCGAGCAGTCGCCAGATTCCGGAAGTGACGCCGTAGTCCACCCAGGATGAGCTGTGCGTGTCCTCTACTCCAGGCAATGGCCAGGCCGCAGCCATGGGTGCGTAACTGGGCCAATGGCCCGGCTGCCAGAGTTCGACGGCGACCGTGATCAGCGCGGCAACTTTCCGCCCACCGGGCCAAGTAACGTCGGTCCCAGCTGACATGTGAATTCCTCCCTCGACGGCTTCTCCTCAACACGCTATGGCCGACTTAGGTACCTCGAGGTTCCTCGCTGCGGACTACCATCGAAGCGTGCGTAGCTATTCAGGAAGTGTTTTCCTTGCTGACTGCCCGGCCAGGCTGGCGGTTGAGGTCATCGCGGATAAATGGGCCGTGGTTGTGTTGTTTGCCTTGAGCCGGGGGCCTTGCCGTCATGGTCAGTTGGTCGAGCTGGTAGGCGGGATTTCCAGGAAGATGTTGACCCAGACGCTGCGGCGGTTACAGGGCTACGGCCTAGTGGATCGGTGCAGCCAGAACGGCAAGATCGAATATTTGCTGACCGAGCTCGGTAACACCTTGATCGAGCCGATCGGCGTGCTGACCGAATGGGCGCATGTGTACGGCAAAGACGTGGTGGAGTTCCAGGAAACCCCGGCCGGCTAGACCAAAGTCGAGATGGATGACGATCTTACGATGAATAGGATGACGATATGAGCGAGTTCCGCACTCTTGGTACCTCCGACCTCCAGGTTTCTCCGCTTTGCCTGGGCGGCAATGTGTTCGGCTGGACGGCAGATGCTGCGCAGTCAGTCGCCGTGCTCGATGCCTACGTTGCTGGTGGTGGGAACTTCATCGACACCTCAGATTCCTACATGAATTATTTTCCGGAACAGGGCAATAAACCTGGTCAGTCCGAAACCATCATTGGCGACTGGATTGCCAGCCGGAACAATCGTGACCAGGTGGTGATCGCAACCAAGGTTGGCGACCACCCGCAGTATCTGGGTCTCGAGCCTGCCAACATCAAAGCCGCCGTGGAAGAGTCGCTACGTCGATTGCGCACTGACTACATTGACCTCTATTACACACACTTCGATCGAGATGAATCGATCCCGGTCGAAGAAATCATCTCCGCTCTCGATGATCTGGTGAAAGCCGGCAAAGTACGTGCCATTGCCACCTCCAATATCAGCACCGAACGGCTTAGCGCATCGCTGGCCTTTTCTGACCGCGAAAATCTGAGCCGCTATGTGGCGCTGCAACCTCCATACAACCTTGTCTCCCGTGATACCTACGAGGGCCCGAAACAAGAGATCGTGGAGCGCGAGGGGCTTGCTTGCGTTCCGTACTTCGCACTCGCTTCAGGTTTTCTCACCGGAAAATACCGTCCGGGCGAACCCGTCGAAGGGGTACGGAACGTGCCTGGACTAGCGGCTGGTTACGTTGATACGGAACGAGGCGTGAAAGTACTGGCTGCCTTGGATCAGATCTCCAAAGACCGCGGTGCGGAGATGGCTACCGTGGCGTTGGCGTGGGTAGCGCAGCAGCCAACCGTGGTAGCACCAATTGCCTCCGCACGCAGTGTCGAGCAGCTGCCCGCGCTGCTAGCCATGCAAGATCTACAACTGTCGCAAAGCGAGCTGGCGACCTTGACCGCGGCCTCCGACTAACCTAATCTCAACCCGCAATCGGCCGGAGTCCATCCAACAGCAGGTCGAGCAGACGACTAGCCAACGCCTCGTGTCCAGGCCGGGGCGCCACCGTGAAGATGCCAATGAGCGCGGCGGCAATATCATCGGCACCCACGTCGCTGCGCAAGTCGCCCGCGGCGCGCCCGGCGTCGAGAATCGTGGTGATTGCCGCCAGCAGTTCCGTCCGGGTCTGCGCATGCGCGATCTCGCCCGACTCGACCATGGCAAGCAAGGTGTCCAGCATGCCGTTTTTGGTCGCAATCCAGTCACCGAACAAATCCATCCAGCGCCGCATCGCTGCCGCCGGCGGCAGCTGACCGAGCAATTCGCGGGCCCCGGCGGTGAGCCGGACGACCTGGTCTCGATAAACGGCGTCGACGAGCGACTCCCGGGTCGGGAAATGCCGGTACAGCGTGGCAATACCGACGCCGGCCTCGCGGGCAATGGCGCGCATCGAGGGCTCAGCATCCGCGGATGCGAACACTCGAGTCGCCACCTCGAGCACCTGGTCTCGGTTGCGGGTTGCATCGGCGCGCGAGGTTCGCCCAGCCAGTTCAGTCAAAACGGATCACGCTCCGGTTATGCTACGATTATTGAGAAAGCGGAACATGTTCCGCTTTAGTATCTTCTCACAGTCCAAGGAGCCAACGCACATGTCGACAGTTCACGACTCACCAGCAGTAGGCAGCAGTACCGCGGTCCAGCTCGATACCTTCGGCGGGCCAGAGGTTCTGAAGGTCCGCGAGGTTCCCGCGCCACAGGCCGGCCCAGGACAGCTTCGGGTGCGGGTCACCGCGGCCGGGCTGAATCCGATGGACTGGATCATGACCGCCGATGCCGAAACTGCGGCCAGGTTCGGGCTCAATCTCCCTGTCGGCTTCGGCACCGACTTCGCGGGCGTTGTCGATCAGATTGGCGACGGCGTGACCAACTTTGCGCTGGGCGACCGCGTGTTTGGCGGCGCATTGTCCCGCTCGGTGGCCGATTACGTTGTGGTGGACGCGGATGGAGCGACGCCAGCAAACGAAGCCCACCACACACCTGATGATGTAGACGACCGCACCGCCGCCACGATCACGATCGCAGGTCGCACCGCATCCGCGGCACTTGCGGCGATCAACATCGGTCCGGACGACACCGTGTTGATCGGTGGCGCGGGCGGTGGGGTTGGCGTGTTCGCCGTCCAGCTGGCCCGGCTCACCGGGGCGCGCGTGATCGGCACCGGATCGGCGACGTCGGCCGATTTCCTCCGCAGCCTCGGCGCCGAGCCGGTCGCTTACGGCGACGGGCTGGTCGATCGAGTCCGCGCGCTGGCTCCCGGTGGCATCACTGCTGCCATGGATCTGCACGGCACCGAGACCGTGGACGCGGCAAAGGAACTCGGCATCCCCCATGACCGAATCTGCACCATCACCACGAAACTCGAAGGCATTCCGGCCGGCAATGGTTCGGACGCAGCTCCCGGCACATTGGAAGAGATTGCCCAGTTGATCGCAGCAGGCAAACTCCAAGTGCCGATTGCGGAGAGCTTCCCGGTTGAGCAGATCCGCCAGGCGGCAGAACTTCAGGCGAGCCGACGCGTGCATGGCAAGGTCGTCATCGAGCTCTAGAGGCGTCGACCGGGCGAAGAACCGAAAACCTTCTCGCATCTAGCCGAACTTGGAGATGTTACACCTCGAGGATGGTGAGTGCCGCGGCCCCGCGGCGAATTCGCGCAACCGAATCCAGAGACGGAAACCCGAGTTGAATCACGCGAATCGGGGCACCGGATGCCTCGCCCTCTAAACCTCTCGGAGATGGAAGTCGAACCAAGAAGCCAGATTTAACACACTTGGCACCGCAGTGAGCAGCTTCCATTCAAAATGAATCGAAATAGCGACGTAAGTACTCATTGATTACACGACTGTCTGAGGTACATCGAGCGAAAAATGGATACTTTCAGGGCTGTAGATGTAGCTAATTCCTGGGAACTCGACCATACCTGTGTCAGAACAAACTATCTTAGATCTAGAACGGAATTCACGACGTCACCTACGTCAATGCCGTTTCTCCCAAGCCTCTGCATCTCTTTGACGATCTGCCTTCTGTTTACGTCTTGATGGGACTTCACCAGACGCCGCATAAGGTCTACGAATGACTGATGAGTGACATACCACATGCCTGCTACATGTCTCGCACCACCATCATTCGTAATGAAGCAGATTGAACGTAAGCCTGCCTCATAAATCGAATAAGTTTCTCCACCATGCTCACCAGCACGTGCCATACGGCCAGGACGTTTTCGCTCGGCGTGCCTCTCAAGCTCACGACGAATTGCCGCGACGGCCGCGGGTTCCGGTTCCGGCGTGGGAAGGGCCGTCGCAAGCAGCGTACGAGTATATCTCCCTACAGCCGCGGCGCCAGCACGTTTCACCTCCTTTTTCCTATGGGGATCACCGGGCGCCACATAAACAGAGGCCCAACCGCGAACCTCGTCCGCAACCGTTGCCACAACTAAGCCATCGGCAATCAGGTGGGCGTCGTAAAGATCAGCCATCACCGTAGACGCGCCAAGGCAAAGCACGGGACCGGCGTCAAGAAGGTGTTGGCAGGCTGAACGATTATTCATCGTTTTTGTCCGCTCCGCTATTTCGGTCGTCAATAACGACCAGCTTAGCGAGGGACTGTTCAATATCAATAGACGCTGTAGCAAGCCACGGGTCATCAGCGTAAGACGGCCAGTCATCGGGCTGTAATCGGACAGCGTCGGTAATTTCCAATGGTTCATCCACCAAGTTGTAATTATCGTCGATTTGAAATACTGGGCGTTGAAGACCAAGTGTTTCAAGCTCTTTGCCGTGGAGCAAGGCAATCGAGCGCGCAACATCCTCACTCATTCTGCCGTCAGAGGATTCAAGCGCTAGCCCTCTAACTGCTGATATCCCCGCGCGCCACCAGCGGCGACCCGAGAAATCTGCAAGCTGTCCTCTGTATTCCGCTCCACTCAACATTTCAGCAACTTGATTTTCACCTCCGACTATATCGTCGAGCGCGCTTGGCTTCAGTCCCAGATAGCTCGCAGCTCGACGATCATCGACAAGGAACGTCGGAAAGGGCAAGATTCGTTGCAAGAACCAGGATAGCCATCGCCTTCCGGCAGACGTCGCGGCAAGAACGGACCAAGGGGGTCGACAGAGTTCGATCTGTGCGATTGCGTCATCTCTCCAATGTGCTTGTGGCAGGTCAAGCCAGGCGAGCTGGGCAACCGGATCCACCGGATTAGACCAATCTGTCGGAAGCTTCGACGTTGCGATCGCAAGCGAGGCCAAGGCTTTGGCGGTCATCCTTGTCTTCTCAGCGGCCCACTCAAGATCGTGCCTACTCGCAATTGCCATCGGTCGAATAAAGGCAGGGGTACCGGCCCCGAGAACATCAAGGTGTCCGGTGCGAAGAACGAACGCAGTATTTTTAGGCTTTGGTTCCGTGTCAGGACTCGGACCGCGCCCATCAAGAGCAGATCGAAGCACGCTTGCGAGGGCAATGCCATCCCGAACGAAAAGGCCCAGCTCGTCTTTCGCCAAATCGCGTGCCGGCCAGTCTTCGATGAATTCATCGATAAGTACGAGGCTCGCACGATCTAGGTCATCGACCAGCAAATCACCGGGGAGCACATGTTTCGCCTCGACGCCTTGCTGACTCAATAAGAGCGCGAAAGCTTCCTGCGCTGGATCATCATCCACTAGCAGAACAAATGGCTGCGTTGTCATTGCATCTTGCCCTTCTTCGGGAGAAGCACCCTGATTGATGTCCCCAATCCATGAACAGGTTCAATGAAGCGAACATCGCCTCGGTAGTCGTCGGTCAAGGCTCTTACGATCGGCAGTCCCAGGCCCAATCCCTGGCCGAGCGCGTCATCAACAGCCGTCGTTGTACTTTCAAATGGTAAGAACCATCGTTCGGCTTCATTGAGATTGACTGCAGTCCCATCATTACTCACGATGATTTCGACCGCAGCGCCGAGATCTTGTCCTTCAATCCACAAATTTCCACCCTCAGCGGCATTCTTTACCGCGTTGGTAACGAGGTTAGAAAGCAGGATTGTTACCTCGGCCGGAAACATGGGTGCTGTACGTAGCTCGGGCGGTACCTCAACGTTCACGGTGACGCCCTTCGACGCAAGCGGCCTTGCAAGGAACCTGAGAACCGAGTCCACACGCTCACGCACCTTGACTTGCGACCTCCTCCTCCGCGGGTCTGCACTGAGCACATCAGTCAGGTAGGAACTTTGGCGCGCAAGAGTATGGGCCAATTCATCCGCGGTACGCAACGTCACCTGAAGCGTGTTTCGTTGGGTCGGGTCGACTACTTTGTTGAGAAGCCCTCTAAGTAGTTCACGGATCGTCGTTGCAGAAGCCAGCATCCCGTTGATGTCGTGGACAAATGCCCCAAGTTGCAGGCCAACGCCGGCGAGAACCCGAAGCTCGGGTTGAAGGCTCTGGACTGCTTGAAGCTGAATGCGTGCCGCATTGAATCCCTCCATCAAAGTCCGGGTTGGACTGTCAATTGAGGGGCCAACGACGCTGTCCGACCCAGCTCCGATCTCTGCCGCAGCCGCCTCTGCCTCCGCCATTTTTCGGTCGTCGTCGTTGGTAGGACCGTGAGGTGCGAGTATCTCGAATGGCGTTCGGCCTGAAGGATCGAAGACAGGCCTGCGAGCACCTTCCGATGTAGGTGGATCAGGCGTCTTTTCAGTCAGTATCACCCGCGTGATCGCGTTGAGTCGATCCCGCTGATTGAAAATGGAACGGCGAACGCGCACTGTCAACCGCACACCGTCCCGGACGATTCGTTGGATGCCTTTGAAGGTCGGTCCAGGGACGAACCCCTCGCGGTTTATGAGGCTTTCGAGGTCAGGAGCACCCGAAGCCGTAAGAAAAACTGCCCCAAAGTAGCCACTACTTGGGATGGCATTTAATGCCTCGCGCTTGTCTACGTCTAAGTCGTCGCTCGCTGACTCGTCCAAATCAATCGAGTAGTAGCGCGCGCCGGACCGATATTCTCGGTCGATCTCAAGCCAATCGTCGCCATACTCCGCGTAGGGTAGGACCCGGAAGCCTTCCAGATACACTCGAATGCCACTTGTCGACCGGACAAATCCTTTGAGTGGGCCACGCCTGCTACTTGCACCAGGCATAATGTAGAACCGCGCCTGAAATCGCAGGGCGGGGTCAGCTTCTGCTTCAAATGAATACGGTCGGGCGAGAGGCTCGTTGCGAGCATACGTCGTTGTTGGTGAGATTCGATAACGGGTTCGTCCTCCAGCAACATCGATCTCAGCACACCATTGGAAGTCCTCCACAGCCTTCGCCCAGAGATCATCTCCAGAGGCCAAATCACCGGCAAGCTCGAGTTCGAACCCGGGATCGTCGCTTGCCGAGACCCGAACAATCGGTTGTCCAAGAAGTGTTTCACCAGCGATCGAAAGCGCTTCGGAGTCAGAGCCAAGAAGGAGGGATTGCGGCTGCGCAGAATGCAACTCGTCGATAAACTTGCCAATCTCTCCAGGAGTCCAGGTCCTCTTGAGCGAGCGCATGGTCAGTACAGTCCCCGGAGCCGTTCCTGGGGTCAAGGAAACATCTGTTACGGCAAGTCCGTGTTTCAGGTCATGCAACGTCTGCTGCTGGTCGATAGCCTCCCAGTCAATCTGAGCTTCTACCCCCGGGCCGCTGCCTCCAACAACGTTAGAGCCGGGTATGCTCCGAACCTCAAGAATCTTAGCCAGCTTCTGGCTGGCAAGCCGACCGATGCCCTTCTGCCCCGTGTAGGCACGAAGAAATCTAGGGGACCGACGGTCGCCTTCCTCCTTATCCCGTCCGGCGATCCTCAGAAATGCAGATCGGAAACGATCCGCCGTCATTCCGTTTCCGTTGTCCTCAACTGTAAGCACTGCCTCCTTAGGATTGGCCAGGTTTTGCGCCTCAATGCGGACCACGGTGGCGTCCGCGTCGTAGCCGTTCTTGACGAGTTCAAGAATCGCAGTGCTGTCTCGTCCTACCAGGAGGTCACCGAGCTCACGCAAGAGATGGGTGTCGACGGTGAAGCCTTCTGGACTCATATCGCTTTCCCTCCGCTAACCAACAGACTGGAAATCTCTCGATTGGCGCCCATCTTCGGTATGCTCGAAATACCCATTGAAATCATCCCCATGGTCTTAGGGCTCAACCGATACAGGCCATTAGCCTCCACAGATGAACTCGAACGCAACATCGCCTGGCCCTCGGCGCTACGAAGCCAGCCGAGCAGCTGATCCTTCGTTTCTTGGACGACGTCCGCCGACCAATACAAACCGAATAGGTTATTTGTAATAGCTAACCTGCCCGGGTTATCCAGCACATGAAACGTCTCACGAGCGAGAGCTGAGATTATGACGTCCGGAGTTTTCAGCTCGGCAGAAAGGTCGAACCAGGTCTTGCGCTGCGAACAAAGGTAGAGTTCGTGCAACCCGCCACGTTCACCAGCAGCTATCCAGGCCTCGACACTCTCGACCGTTCCACGACAATAGTCACCGAGCACCAATATTTCACTTGTTTCGAGCGATGACGCTGTGCCGTTCACGCCTGGACGAAGTCGACGGGCGAGTGGTATACGAAATTCCTGCGGAATACCAAGAGCATCCCATTTCTCTGGAGTGTTCAAAAAGAAACGATTCGCTCCAGACGCCGTGCCTCGCGTCACACGAGCATATCGAGCGAGAGTGTCACCATCTTCACAGCCGGGTGGAAGAAGGTGCGTTCGTCCCGGTGCTGGAAAAACTGCTTCTCCCTCTGTGCGACTCACAATCAATCGTTCAGATCCCGACCAATCTGACACCTCGATTCGCTGCAACGTTGCGGATTCTGGACCGACCTCAACCAAGACAGCATCCACGATTGCCTGATCAAAACGCCAAGAGTCAGCCAACCGCAGAGAAATTCGCCGCCATCCTGCATCCCGTAGACGTGCCCTCAATCTCTTTCCGTATTCTGCTCGCATCCAACCCGCTGGAATGATCATCGCCAGCGAGTCTTGTGGACGCAGCTTAGCTAATGTCATGGCGAGGAACAGTGTCGAGAGATTTGCGCGAGCACCAACTAAACCGTCCGCTGAGTCAAGTAGGTCAGCACGGTCAGCACGGTCGAGTAACTGCCAACGGGTATAGGGTGGGTTCCCGAGATAGAGCGTTGGCACGGACGGAACGTTCGAATCAAGCCACTGTCGGTAGTCCATCAAGACAAGCTTTACACTCCGCTCCAGGAGCTTCGCTATCGCAACTGCCTGAAGCCCAAGCGTAAGCGGGTTGATATCAATCGCTTGAATTGATGCGTTTGGCCACTTGATGCGTGCGATCTCAGAAAAGATCCCGACGCCCGCCCCCACGTCAACCACTTCTCCGGGAGGATCGTGACGACTAGCAAATCCATCAACGATGGCTTGCGCGTACTCGCGCGGTGTGAAGAAGGTACCGAGAGGCCTGCGTTTAGCGGGAGTCACAATCGATGCATAGAGGTCGGCCAGGTGAACCACAGCGTCTTCGCCGATCAGATGATCGAACGCTGCCCGGACTTCGTCCAGCACCACGATCTCGCCGTCTGGAGTCAAAGCAGCAACTAAGCTTTCGAGTGAATGATCGCTGAGTCGCTCACGGAGCAGGGCACCAAGGCGCGCCAGCTGCTTCATTTCGGAATCGCTCAGGCCAACAACCGAATTCAACGCTGGCGAGTCGGAGTTCACATCACGAATCCAGGTGACAACCCGTGAAACTGCCGCGTCAACACCAGCCTTATTCAACTCTCCTCCTCGACCTGTAACCTAACGAATTAGCCCCGATCAAGCACCACATCTCATGCACCTCTGGCACCGTCTTGTGTGGCTGCTCCACCGCCACGCACCCACTCGTCGACTTCAGACACCTGGAACTTCCACAAGCGGCCGATCTTGTGCGCTGGCATTCCTTTGTCGGCGATCCAAGCGTAAACGGTGTCTTTTGTAATACCGAGGTGAGCTGCGATGTTATCCGCCGACAGCCACGGTTCGCTCATGAGCCAGATCCCTCCGGGCGAGTTTGCGGGACCTACACCCGTTATGGTTTACAAGCATAGCGCAGCGAAACCGGTTTTTGCCGGTTTTTACCGGTTTGCTCGTTGTCTATTCACCAAAACGTGTGCGATCAGAACCTGTCAGCTTCCACACTGCCCCGCGCTTGGCGGAGGTAGCTCAGGAGTGAAGCCTTACATTCGAGGCACATCTGCAACATGACCACCAGTACAAGACCTGATGCTTCACCCCGAGGTTCCGACAACTTTACGACATGGATCATAGACTCCATTCCGCCAAGACCATCGCCCTAAAACCAGAGTCCAGAAAACCCGGGTTAGGCTCTCTTAGCTTAGAAAAGTGGATGGTCTGACGTAGCAAACAAGCAATGCACAAGTATCGCAATATTTGTGACGAAGTACCGCCACCGGGATGCCCTTAGGTTCAAATAGATTAATCACGTTGGAGATTGGCCGACCCCGAGCTCCGCCGATATTGCACTAGTTCAGCCGGTTGTCTCGGGAAGAGCCTATCCATCGGTGGAGCACCGCAGGCGGGCAATTGAACTTAGTCCCACCGATCGCATAAAGCTCGACGGCGAGCCTTGCACTGGCTAATAGGGCATCACATTTTGCCGATCCGATTTTGCCCGGCATTCGAAGACTAACCGCTTGCCAAGGAAAGGAATCCTTCTATAGCCACCGAATCATTTAGGATCAGCATCATCGAGACTCAGATCGACGATCTACGCGACGGACTGCACCGAACGTAGTGGCTCGATGCTGACCCGGTAGACAACTGGTCGAAGCGATTGACACTGGTCAATACGTAAGAGCTTTACCGCAGCTGAGCTGATGATTCCGACTTCGGATTCTCGAAGCGTCGAAACGCTTTCCCGCAATTTCGCGATACCTTCGATAGGCTCGGCATCCACTTCCTACAGGCTTCTGCACGCCTGCTCGCCTGCTCGCCTGCGCCAACCCTATTCCGCATCGTCATCGCCGAGCTGCCGCGCTTCCCCGAGTTGGGCGAAGCTCACTTCGAGCATAGCAAAATGCCTTATTTCGACTCGGTCCGCCGCTATCTCGACACCGAGAACGCGCCGGGAACCACCAAGCTCGACGACACAGAGATGGCTGCGGCCCAATTCCTCGGGATGATCTCCAACTACGTTTCCTGGCCCAGGATGCTGTTCATGAACTGGTCCCCCGACGACGCATCAATGGCACACGCGGTCGGCGAAGCGGTACTGATGATGGAAGCCAGATATGGCGTGGCGAACAGCGCAGGCTGAAACAGCGGGCGTTCCGCACGCAAGCACATGGCGAGGCGCTTACGTTAGTAAGACCTCTAAATGACGGACACGGGTGGATTCAAACCGAACGTATGGAGGCGGGTCGAAGGGCTAGAATCCGTATGGGAGCGTGCGAAACGAAGCATCGTGACAGAGTCGTCAGCGGCTTCCGAGCCCGGTCCCGGGGTGGTGTTGAATCTAACGAGACGCACCCGAACACCACTGACGGACGAGAAAGTAGACGCTGTCCGAATCGCCCGTGCCACCCGTGAAAGTATTATGCCCATCGCCAAACGGTTCGGGATACTCCGGATGACAGTGTGGAAAAGGCCACTTGACACACACAAGGCCTGTCCGGTCAGCTTGCCGCCCGCACGGGCGTGCCGATCAGCTATACACGATCACTTACCGAAGGTTACTTCCAGTCGGTAGTGTACATACATGGCAAACACCAAGAGTCCCGCAGTTGCCTCCAAGGAACCGGCGAGCGAAATCAACGACACGAGTGGTTCATCCTCGCGAAAGAAGCGGACTGTCAGGCCGTTCCCTGCCACCTCGTTCAAGGAAGCGTTGTTCCTTGCTCAGGCGATACAGAAGCATGGGGCGGGCCAGCGCACTCGGAGGTTGACCCTGTTTGAGGCCCTGGATCGCTCGCCCGATAGCGGCCCAACGCGAAAGCTGATCACCAGCAGTGTTCAGTATGGCATCACAACCGGCGGGTACTCAGCGGAGTGGCTGGACCTGACTCCCACAGGAAAGATTGCCTCGAATCCAACCGCGCCGGATCGAGCGCGCCTGGAGGCAAGCCTCGATCTTGCAATCATCAAGGTCTCCTCTTTCAACTCAATTTACGAGAAGTATTCCGGCAGCCGTCTGCCGACCGCTGAGGTCCTTCGCGATGCGGCCCGAGAATCTGAGGTCGATGAGAGCATTGTTGCGGAATGTGTAGAGACCTTCCTTGCCAATGCTCGTGAACTTGGACTGATCAGAACCATTGGAGGCTCGGAGCATCTTGTTACCGTCGAGGCCGCCATTGAAGCACTCAAAGATACGGAACCTGAAGAGCTAGTCGCGTCCGGAGCGGACGACACCCAGATCGCACCGACCAGTGAAGCACCTCCGGCGTCGAGAACTGCCCGAAAAGGCTCACCTGCCGATGGGCTAGAAGATGTATGTTTCGTCATCTCCCCAATCGGTAATGCAGATTCTGAGGAAAGAAAGCATGCCGATCTTATGCTTTCCGCTTTGTTTGAGCCTGCGTTGGCGGAACTCGGTCTCCGCACGGTGAGAGCCGACGGAATTGCTAAACCAGGTTTGATTACCGGTCAGGTAATGGACCACGTAGCGCGAGCTGCTCTGGTTATCGCTGACCTCAGCTTCGGCAACCCAAATGTGTACTACGAACTCGCGCTTCGACACGCAACGCGAAAGCCGATCGTCCAGATCATTCGTACTTCTGACATGCTGCCCTTCGACGTGGGCCAGTATCGGACTGTACACATCGACATGACAGACATCTATACACTCGTGCCTCAGATTGATCTCCACAGGCAGGAGATTACGAGGCAATGTCGCGCCGCCCTCGAAGAGGGAGCAACTTCAGAGAGTCCCCTGTCTCAGTTCTATCCACAGTTCTGGGACCAAATCAGCGTGGGGTAGTGGATCAGGAGGGCATTACCGCCCTCCAACGATGATCGCGGCTCGATCCAGCCGTCGCGGACAATTCCGCAGTGTGAGCATTGCCGCCGCTCTACATACCCGCATCAACCGATGTCAGGTGTTTTTGTACGTTTCAATGGTGGAGCATAGGAGATTCGAACTCCTGACCTCTTCGATGCGAACGAAGCGCGCTACCAACT
>SXGS01049006.1_pt1 | contig 57750 bp, 37 predicted proteins | sample 3174681 | NCBI WGS metagenome assembly SXGS01 (sample SAMN11356861, study PRJNA531348) | freshwater metagenome | isolation source: freshwater sample F1-80 | place: China: Fuxian Lake, Yuxi | collected 2017-12-25
AGATCGCTCTCAACCTCCTCAAGAACGAGCGAACCCTCAAGGTGGGCGTCAAGAATAAGCGCTTGAACGCTGCCTGGGACCACAACTACATGCTCAAGGTCCTCGCCGCCGGCCCTGAGATTTAGATGCGATTGCCCTGGGCTCAAGCCCCTCGCCCCTCAAGACGGCGACGGCGGCGCGCGAGAGGATCTGGGCGCCGATGGGGATGGCGGCCTCGCTCGGGTTGAAGCAGGGCGAGTGGAGCATGTGGCGCGGGGCGTCGGGGGCGGCGGTGCCGAGGCGGAACATGCAGCCGGGGGCGTGCTCCAGATACCAGGAGAAGTCCTCGGCGCCCATGCTGGGCAGGTCGATGCGGTGGACCTGTGCGCCGCCGAGGAGGTCGACGGCGACGCGCTCGACGACCCGGGTGAGGCCCTCGTCGTTGATGATGGAGGGCGCCCCCGGGTTGATCTCCAGCGTGAAGGCGGCCCCGTAGGTGTCGCACAGGCCGGCGATCGTCCGGCGCATCCAGGGCTCGATCTCGTGCCTGTGGGCCTTGGAGAGCGAGCGCGCGGTGCCCTTGAGGGTCAGGGCGTCGGGGATGATGTTGTGCTGCCGGCCAGCCTGGATGGCGCCGATCGCGATCACGACCGGGTCGCGGGCGTCGAAGACGCGGCCGGCGAGCTGATAGAGCGCGCTGGCGATCTGGACGCCGACGAAGACGGGGTCGATGGCCTGATGAGGGCGCGCCGAGTGGCCGCCCTGGCCCGTGACGGTCAGGGTGAAGGCGTCGGAGGAGGCGGTGAAGGCCCCGGCCCGGACGCCGATCTGCCCGACGGGGACGACCGGGTCGCAATGCACGCCCAGGACGGCGTCGACGCCCTCCATCGCCCCGAAGGCGACCATCTCGTCGGCGCCGCCGGGCGAGACCTCCTCGCTGTGCTGGTAGATCAGGCGAACGCGGCCGGGCAGGGCGTCGCGGCAGGCGCTCATGGCCTCGGCCACGCCCATGACGCAGCTCATGTGGACGTCGTGGCCGCAGGCGTGCATGACCCCCGCCCGGGTCGAGGCGAAGGGCAGGCCGGTGAGCTCCTCGATGGGCAGGGCGTCGATGTCGCTGCGCACGGCCACGGTGCGGCCCAGGTCGAGGCCGATCGGGGTGAGGTCGGCCAGCAGGCCGACGCCCTCGGGGCGGGCGCGGACATCAAAGCCGAGGGCCCGGAGCCTGTCGGCCAGCAGGGCGGTCGTGCGGCGCTCGTCGTGGCTGAGCTCGGGGTGGGCGTGCAGCTCCCGGCGCAGCGCGATCAGCTCCTGGGTCCTGCCCTTGAGGGTGCGGTGGATGGCGTCAAGCAAGGGGTCGCTCACGGTCTGGCTCCTCGATGGGGGTTGCGCTGGCGGATCAGGTCGGGCGGCCTTCGGGATCTGGCAAAGGCGCGTCGCCGGGCGGGCGGGCGCGGCGCCTGGGGGGCTCGGCCGCCTTGAGGGAGATCGTGAAGGTGCTGCCCTTTCCGGGGGTGGAGGTCACGTCGATGTCGCCGTTCATGGCCTGGACGAGGTGCTTGACGATGGCCAGCCCGAGGCCGGTGCCGCCGACCTCGCGGCTGCGGCCAGTGTCGACCCGGTAGAAGCGCTCGAAGATCCTCATCAAGTGGGCGGGCTCGATCCCGATGCCGCGGTCCTCGACGGCGATCAGGAGGCGCCCATTGAGGGCCCGCCGGGTGCGGACGACGACGTGCCCGCCGGGGTTGGAGTAGTTGATGCCGTTCTCGATGAGGTTGCGCAGCACCTGGGTCAGCGCGCGGCTGTCGGCCAGCGCCCACGGCCGCTTGCTCAGCTTGATGTCCAACTCGACGTCGCGCTGATCGGCCTTGGGCTGGACGGCGTCGATGACCTCGGCGAGCACCGCGCGGATCGAGACGGGCCGCAGCGTCGGCTGGGCGCCGTCGGCCTCGATCCGGGCCAGGGTCAGCAGGTCGGAGACGAGCAGGTTGAGGCGCTTGATGTGGCGCTCGATGGTCTCGACGAACTCGCGGGCCATGGCGTCGAGTTCGAAAGGGCCAGCCAGGAGCGTCTCGGCGTAGCCCGTGATGGTGGCCAGGGGGGTGCGCAGCTCGTGGCTGACGTTGGCCACGAAGTCGCGCCGGATGCGCTCCAGGCGACGCAGCGCCGTGATGTCGTGCAGGACGGCCACGGCGCCCTGGATCTGGTCGCTCTGGCGCAGCGGCGCGACGGCCATGGCCAGGTGCAGCGCGTAGACGCGCTGCAGGACCATCTCGCGGTTGATCGCCGCCCCGCCGCGCGTCGCCTCGTCCATGGCCCCCATCAGCTCCGGCGCCCCGTGGATCTCCTTGAGGGGCATGCCGATCACCTCGGCCTCTTCGAGCCCGAGCAGGTGGCGCGCGACGGGGTTGAGCAGCATGATCCGGCCCTCGGCGTCGGCGGCGACGACGCCCTCGGCCATGCCGTCCAGGATGGTGGACATCAGCGCCTTGTCGGACTCGGCCTGGGCCAGCCGCGCCGTCAGGTGGCTGGAGAGCGCGTTGATGCTATGGGCCAGGACGCCCAGCTCATCATCGCGGTCGACGTCGATGCTGGCGGGCTGGACGCTGGAGGCGATGCGCCAGGAGGCGGCGCTGATCTCCGCCATCGGGCGGCTGATGACGCGGCTGGTCATGAAGCCGGCCAACAGCACCGTCAGCACCGTGACCAGCGCGCCGAGCCAGAGCAGCTGGCGCACTCTGGCCTGGACCGCGACGTGGGCGTCCTGGGCGCAGGCCAGCCGCACCACCCGAGGGCCCCGCGCCGAGGCCGGATCGATCCGGCGCGCGATGTAGATCAGCGGCGCCCCCAGCGTGTCGCTCGAGCGCACGGCGCGGCCGACACCGCGCTCAAGCGCCTCCTTGACCTCTGGCCGCGTGCCGTGGAGCTCCAGCGCGCCGAGCGCGCTGGCGCCAACCTCCGAGTCCCCCATGACTCGCCCCTTGACGTCGATGAGCGTCACCCGGATGCCGTCGCCGGTGTTGAGGCCGCGACCGAGGACCAGCGCGTCCGAGAAGCGATCCCAGTCCTGGATCGGCCCGGCCTGCTCGATGAGCCGGGCGATCAACGTCGCCTCGCGGCTCAGGTGCTGCTCATTGCGCTCGATGAGGTGCGCCTCGACCTGCTGATCGAGGATCAACGACAGAATCGCGATGATCGGGATGACGATGGCCGCGTAGATGATCAGCAGGCGCCAGTGGAGGCGTCGATACCAGGGCAGCTTGATGGGCGGCGCGCCCACGCCCTTGATCCCTTCAACCATCCTCGGGCGTCTCTGCGAAGCGATAGCCGACCCCGCGGACCGTCTCCAGCAGCCGGGAGGCCTCGCCGAGCTTCTCGCGCAGCCGCTTGACGTGCGTGTCGACGGTTCGGGTCGTCACCCCGGGGGCGATCCCCCAGACGTCTTCGAGCAGGCTCTCGCGGGTCTGCACACGGCCGCACTGGGCCACGAAGGTGGTCAGCAGCTTGAACTCCAGCGCCGTCAGCGTCAGATCCTCCTCGCCGAGCCAGGCCCGATGCCTGGCCTGGTCGATGCGCAGCGGCCCGAAGCGCAGCTCCTGGCTGGCGGCCGGCGAGTCCAGCGCCGAGCGCTTGAGGATCGCCTTGATCCGCAGCGCCAGCTCCCGGACCGAGAAGGGCTTGACCACGTAGTCGTCGGCGCCGATCTCAAAGCCGACCACCCGGTCGATCTCGTCGCTGCGGGCCGACAGGATCAGCACCGGGATGTGCTTCGTGGCCGGCGACTGCTTGAGGTGGCGGCACAGGTCCATGCCCTGGATGTCGGGCAGCATCAGATCCAGGACGATCAGATCGGGCTTCCTCGCCTCAAGAACCTGGAGGGCCTCGGCGCCGGTGGCGGCCTGGAGGGTCTCGTAGCCGGCCGAGCGCAGGTTGAAGTTCAACAGGCGCCGCAGGTCGTCCTCGTCGTCCACGATCAGGATCGTCTCGCTCATCGGTCTTCCCTCACTGGCAGAAGGCGATCGTCTCAGGGTCCAGCTCGATGACGCCGGGGGGGTCGAACTGGCCATTGCCGTCGGCGTCCAGGAAGAAGGCATTGCTCATGGCGTAGATCCGCTCGCCGGGGTAGACGACCTGGAGCCTCTCCGGGCTGAAGGCGACGATCTGGAACCACGCGTCCTGGTCGCCGGCGTCGAGGTCGACGGGGCCGTCGAAGTCCACGATCGCCTCGGGGCCGCCGCCGATCGTCAGCTCGTCGACCACGAGCCCATTGCGGATGACAAAGAGGCGGGTGACCTCGGCCCAGGGCGGGGTCATCGCCCGCACGTCGACCGTGACCCGCGAGGCGGCCACGAGGCGCCCGGGACGCACGGCCTCGGGATCGTCGGGCTGGCCGGGGCCGAACTCCAGGTAGGCGGCCGCCGAGATGACCACGTCGCCGGTCAGCACCCCGTCGATGATCCCGTCCTCGGTCAACCCCTCAGGGCCCCCGGCCGCCGAAGGGATGAAGTTGCGCGGGTAGCCCACGGCCTTGTTGAGCCCGTGAGAGTCGCTGTTGCCCACGCCGATGATGCTCTTGCCGACGTTGAGCAGCGCGTAGAAGTCCTGGAGCTGCTCGCACAGCGGGCCGTTGACCACCTCCATGGTGTCGAAGTCCAGCGAGAAGCCCTCGTCGGCCGTCTCAGGGTGCTGCCCAGCCACCCAGCCCCCGTCGTCGAAGTAGCCCGTGCTGTCGCGCGGGTGGTTGGACTGGATCAGGCGGGCGCCGGTGATGCTCCGCATCGCCTCGATGAGCTCGGCCCCGTTGGCGTAGGCCCGCACGGCGCCCTCCTCATCCTTGTAGGCCAAGGGCAAGGCCCCATTGCCGGGCGCGTCGGGGTCGTAGTCGGCCGGGTAGGCGCCGAAGTGGCCGAAGCTCGGCGAGACCTCCGTGCCCGAGAGGCTGGCGATCAGATCCTCGGCGCCCATCTCCGCGATCACGGGGGCGAAGTCGGTGGCCACGTCGTGATCCGAGGAGACGGCGAAGTCGACGCCCTCGGCGATGTTGGACAGCACCCGATCCTTGACCGCCACCTCGCTGTCCAGGCTCGCGGTCTGGTGCTGGTGGAACTCGCCCGAGACGAAGCCGGGCGTGATCAAGACGTGCTCAAGGTCGGCGGCGACATCGACCTGCTCGCCCGGCCCGACGGTGAGCTGGCCGCTGGCGATCGTGTACTCCAGCCCGCGGCTGATCTCCCACGTCCAGCCGCCGGGCAGCACCTCGACGGTCTGCTGGCCGCGCAGGACAAAGACCAGCCTGCGCTCTCCGGCCTGACCCCCCACGAGGCGGACCTTCGCGGGGGATGGGGTGCGCTCTCCGTCGCTCAAGGTGTTGATGTTAAAGCTTATTTTTGCAATTTCGGGCAACTCCACGGCGATCTCGGCGCCCTCGGTCAAGTCGGCGTCGCGCAGGCGCTGGCCGCCGATGGGGTCGAAGATGACGATCCGGTAGCGGCCGGCGGGGGCGAAGAGGGGGACGCGGCCCTCGGCGTCGCTGTGGTCGATCCAGAGGGTGTCGCCGACGACCATGTTGTCGTCGCCCAGCGCGGTGAGCTGGACCTGGGCGTCCTGCAGGGGCTGGCCGCCGCGGGTGAGGGTGAGGTTGGCGCGGACGCCCTCGAAGGCCGTCGGGTGCTCGGGGCGCAGGGCGTAGAAGCCGCTCAGGACGTCGGCGACGTGGGCGCCGACGGCCAGCCAGCGCCGGGTGGCGATCTGCGCGCCGCTCTGGACGGGCTGCCCGGCCTGGCTCAGGGGCAGCGCGGGCAGCGTCAGGCCGATGAGGCCAGCGGGGAAGGCCGGGGTCTCGTTGAACCAACCGTAGGCGACCCCCCTGCCGAAGGCCACCACCTCCTGGGTCTGACGGGGGGTGCGCTCGCCCTGGCCGGGGAAGATGTACCCCATGGTGTCGCCCCAGAAGATGATGTCGCCGGGGATGATCGTCTCGCGGCTGTCGCTGCGGTTCTTGATGAAGGTGACGATCTCCAGCGCGTTGCTGTCGGCGGCCAGCCGATACTCGGTGATCACCTCCACGTCGCGGCGCTTGAAGAAGGCCGGGCCGACGATGCCGGCCAGGTAGCTCGACGGCTCCTCGCGCCCCGTCACGCGGAGCACGGCCAGGGGTCCGGCGGCGCCGTCGCGGATCACCTCGACGGCCTCGGCCGAGCCGCTCTTGGAGTCGATGAAGGTCGTCCCGATGTCGAGCCGATCTCGCCCGCCGGTGTCGCGGTAGGGCTCGACCCCGACAGGCTCGGCGTCGATGATCCGCCCCCCGTCGAAGAAGAGGTGGCTGCCGGTCTCGCGCCCCTCGATGCAGAAGCGCGCCCGGGCGTTGATCAGCGCGAAGCACCCCGGCCGGCACGCGGCCTGCTCGCCGCCAAAGCCCCCCGTCTCGGATCGGACCACCCCGACGCGGACCTGCCCGGCGGCCGGCTCGAAGGCATCGACGTCGGCCCCGTCGGGGCTGACGCCCTCCTGGGGGTCCGTCAGCGTCAGCGGCGGGGCCTCGGGCTGGGCCTCCGGCTCGGGCTCTGGCTCGGGATCGGGCTCGGGCTCGGGCTCCGGGGCCGGCTCCTGCTCAGGAGCCGGCTCAGGCTCGGCCGGCGGCGCGGCCGGCGGATCGTCGCCGCAAGCCGCGATGGCGGCCAGGGCGAAGAGCAGCGCGAGCCGGGAGAGCAGGTGGGCTGTGGGGGTCGTGGCGTGCATGGGGGCTCCGTCGGTTCGGTGCGACCCAAACCTAGCAAGATCCCGATCGGGAGTCGATGATCCTGGCGCGACCCTCGGGCGGCGCCGCTCTTCCCCGCAGGTCGGATCGCGGGGGATCGGCCGCGCGAGCGCTGAGGCATCAAGCTTCGAAGCTCAGACGCCGATACTCATGGAGAGGCGAGGTCAGGCCGGGGGTGGTCGGCCGCAGTCCTTGGGGGTCAGATGAGCGGGAGCATTTCATTTTGTCTGGTCGATCCCGAGCCGGTCTTCCACGTCGCGCCAGGCGCGCGTGTGTTCGATCGCTATGAACTCATTGATCTTCTTGGGATGGGCGGGACCGCCAATGTCTGGCGAGGGCAGGTGCTGGGCACATCCCATCAGGTGGCGGTCAAGATCCAGAACCAGGGGCCCAGCACGGGCGCGCTGCGCTCTGAGCGCCTTGAGCGCGAGTATCAGCTCCTGAGCCTGATCTGCAGCCCCTATGTGGTGGCCGTCAACGACTGCGGGGTGTTGCCCGACGGTCGCATCGCGGTGGTCTTCGAGTGCATGAGGGGCAGCACGCTGCGCGAGGTGATGGAGGCGCAGGACACCTTCGAGCTGGTCGAGTCGCTGGAGATCACAAGCCAGCTCCTGCGGGCGCTGGTGGACGTCCAGGCCCAGGGGATCGTGCATCGGGACATCAAGCCGGACAACATCATGATCTTGAGCGACCCGAGCGGTCCTCGGCGGGTCAAGCTCTTCGACTTCGGGATCGCCAAGGTCACCTCCGAAGACGCTCGGATCGTCAGCGGCCTGGGCGGCTCCGAGATCGCCGAGCTCCTCATGCCGCTGACCTCGGCCGAGATGACCGTGGGGACGCCGGAATACATGGCCCCGGAGCAGATCTCGGGCACCTGCGTCGGGATGTACACGGACGTCTACGCGGTCGGGATCGTGCTCTTCGAGATGCTCTTCGGCGAGGTCCCCTACACCGGTCGGAACTTCTTCGAGATCGCCCACAAGCACCTGGCCGGGTTGCTGCCGCCGCTGGACGCCGACCTGCCCCTGATCGTCCAGGAGCTGATCTGGCGGGCGCTCTCGTGCCTGATCGACGATCGCTACGAGTCGGCCGAGGTGATGTTGCGCGCCGTCGAGGAGGCGCTGGCCAGCCCCGAGGTCATCAACTTCTGCCCGGTCGACACCGACGAGCAGAGCAGCCTGACGGCCTTCCTGGCCGGCGACCTGATGGACACCTGGACCCACGCCGAGGAGAGCGGCCTGGAGCGGCTATCCTCGGACTCCTCGATGATCTCCGCGCCGGAGTCGATCGGCTGGAGCGGGTGCGGGGCTCCGCAGAGCATCTCCCCGGGGGAGTGGCTTGACGACGTGGCGATCTCAAGCCAGGTCGTCGCGCTCAAGGCGCTCGAAGAGCAGGCCGGCGCGCGGCAGGCCGCCCAGGAGGCGCTGACCTTCGCGCGGCTGGGCAGCCCGGTCGAGGCGCCTTCGAGGGACGGCCGCCGGATGCGGCTGTCGAGCGACGCGCGGCGATCGCTGACGGCCCAGCTCCAGGCCAGCGGCGCGGCCGAGAGCCGACCCCCCAGCGCCTCGGGCTCCACGGCGAGCCCCGCGGTCCAGGCCCCGGAGCCCCCCGCGACCAGGGCCCCCTGGGAGGTCCACATCGAGCAGGGCGGCGCCGAAGACGCGGCCACGGAGGACATCTCCATCCCCGATCTGATCGACGTGATGAGGGACCGCAAGAGGCGCCAGGCGCCAGGATCCTTCGAGCACGGAGCCACGTCGCTCTTCGTCCGCCCCAGCGCCTCGCCGCCCGCCGCGCGCCTGACCCAGCGGTGGGCGGCGGCCTCCTGGGGCGACAAGTAGCCCAAGCCGCAAGCTCGGCCCGCCGGACATGGCGGCGCGCCCGAGGCGGCAAGGGATTGACAGGCGAGGGTCGCGGCGAGACAACCCGTAGGCGCGGTTGCGTCAATCCAGGCGTGCGCCGCGCCGAACGACCATGACCGTCGACCTCAACCCGCCCCCGACCCTCCCGCCCGGCGCTCCGGCATACGTGCGCGCGTGGGCTGCGGTCCACGAGGCCTTCCATCGACCAGAGTCGGCCATCTACAGGACGGTGCAGGGCGTCGTCTGGGCGATGATCGCGCTGTCGATTGTGCTCTTCAGCGCAGAGTTCCTGCTGGCCGAGGGCGCCCCGATTCGAGCGGCGATCAACACGATCGACAACGCGGTGATGGTGTTCTTCGTCGTCGAGATCGGGCTGCGGGTGCTGACCTACCGGCCACCAGCGCTGGACTTCTACCGCCGCTCGCGGCTTGGGATGTTCCGCACCCACATCGCCTGGCGCCTGCTCTACTGCATCGAGCCGCTGAACTTCATCGACATCATGACGATCCTGGCGCTGGTGCCGGCGCTGCGGGGGCTGCGGGCGCTGCGGCTGCTGCGGCTGCTGCGCAGCTCGAAGTTCCTGCGCTACAGCAACCCCGTGCTGGGGATCGCGCGGGCCTTTGACGACAACAAGCTGCTGTACACCTTCGCCTTTTCGATGCTGGGTGCGGCGACGTTGATCGGGGGCCTGAGCATCTACCTGCTGGAGAAGGGCGCCAACCCCAACATCGAGACGCTCGGAGACGGGTTCTGGTGGGCGTTGGTGACGTTGACGACGGTGGGCTTCGGGGACATCAGCCCCGTGACGGGGCTGGGCCGGCTGGCGGGCAGCGTCCTGATGGTCGCCGGGTTGTTCACCCTGGCCTTGTTTGCCGGGATCGTGAGCCATACTCTGCTCAACACCATCCTCAGCGTCCGGGAGGAGCAATTTCGAATGAGCACACGCCTGAACCACGTCGTCGTCTGCGGCTACGATCCGGGAGCCCAGATGCTGCTCGGCGAGCTGCTCAAGGAGCTCGACGGCGACGGTCGAGACATGGTCATCTTTGCCACCGGGGAGCGGCCAGCCGAGATCCCCGCGGAGTTCACCTGGATCAAGGGCGACCCCACGAAGGAGAGCGAGCTGGACAAGGCGCGCATGGCCTACGCCTCGGCGGCCATCCTCGTCGGCTCGCGGCAGCTGCTCCCCCAGCAGGCCGACGCCAACACCCTCATGATGGCCTTCACCATCCGATCCTACCTGGCTCGCCACCCCGCCGTGGATAAGCGCGCGCGCCCGCTCTACATCGCCGCCGAGATCCTCGACGCGGAGAACGTCGCCCACGCCAGCACCGCCGGCGCCGACGAGGTCATCGAGACGACCCGCCTGGGCTTCTCGATGCTGGCCCACGCGATCGCGATGCCCGGCACCGCCGCGATCATGAGCCGGGTGGCGGCCTCTGGCGCCCACAGCCTCTTCATCGGGGCCATGCCCGAGGGCGTCGAGCAGCCGCAGACCTTCGGATCCCTCGGGCGGTTGCTCAAGAACCGCTACGGCATCTTGCTGATCGGAGTGCGCGACCCGGACACCGGCGAGGAGCGCATCAACCCGCCCGACGCCGCGATAGTCCCCGAGCGCGACCAGCTGCTCTACCTCGCCGAAGACCCGATGCTCCCTGTCGTCCAGATGAGGTGATGGGCCGCCGTGAAGGACCGCCGCCGCATGGGTGCGGGTGGTCGGCGTGATCCTCGTGGCTGTCCAGTGTCATCGCATCTTGTCGGCTCTGGACGGTCCAGCGACGCCAGTACCCAGGCAGATGTCTGATCCAATCGCCAAGGTGTGACATGCTGTCATACCCTCTGGGGAGAGGGTAGAGCGGGGATCGGCGGGGGTGGGCGGAGTAAAACAAGGGGCTTGATCTTGACGTGGCCGAAGGGCTGGTTAGAGATCGAGGTATGGACAGGTGTGCTCGTGTGGGTGTGTGGGCTTCGATACCTCAGGTCCACATTCTCTGGCACGAGCTTTGCTTGACCAGGAAGTTGAGGGGTTTCCAGGGGTCCATTGGACCCGTTGAGCAAGAGAGGCGACGGAGATGTTGAAGCGAATCCTGGTGGGTTGTTCGGTGTTGGCGGCGATGGCCATCGTGACGCCGGTGTCGGCGGAGATGAACCCGGATCCTTCGGAGTCGATGACGCTCGATCAGCTCGACTTGATCACGGGCTACCTGGTGTCGGATCAGTACATTGCCAGCCGGTTGAAGCTGCGTCAGCTCGATCAGGATCCTGTGCCGGAGCTGATCACGATCGCGATGGACGGCAAGAAGAAGTCCTACGTGCGAGAGCGCGCGCTCCAGAGCATGTCGCTGTTTCAGGACAAGCGCATCAAGGACGCCTTCTTGAAGCTCCTGCAGGAGAAGCCCGATCGCTACTTCGCCTTGACGGTGATGTCCTACCTGGAGGCCTTCGGTGAGGACGGCGTCAAGGACGTCGAGGGCTTCCTGGCCGACGCGAACCCGGACGTCCGGCTCGCGGTGGTCAAGGGCCTCGGGCTCTTCGGCGGCGGGCGAGGCTTTGAGCTGCTCCAGTCCCTCGACAAGACCGAGCAGAACCCGCAGGTGCTCAGCGAGCTCCGGTCCTACGTCCAGTAATCGGGGGCGTGGCGCCCCTTCATTCGAGAGACCCTGGAGCGATCCGGGGTTTTTCATTTCTTGCCTGGGTCGGCCCGGGAGCGATCCGGGGTGTCGCAGGGCGAGCGGGCAGGCTTTTCTTGACATCGGGGGGGGTGGCGAGGGCATACCCCTGGGGGTCTGTGCCGTTGAGAGGGTGGCCTCGGCGACCGCCGAGGGGAGAGCCCTCTGATGCCCCGATGGGATCTTGCGCCACTTCCTTGAACACAACCAGGGTCCGCTCGGGCGAGCGCTTCGGCGTCTCAGGGCCGTGATCGGCTGGGTGCCCTTGACCGCGCGCAGCGCCCTGGCCTTGCTCCTGCTGGTCTGGATACGGCAGTCCTATGGGATCGAGCGCAGCGATCTGATCCTGCTGGTGCTGGGCACGGGGGGGATCGTGCTTGTGACGGTCTCGACGCTGGCGGTCGTGGTCGCGGCGGCGCTGATGCGGCTCAAGAAGCCGCCGGCGCCGCAGGAGCCGTGGGTCTTCCTGACCGGGGTGCCCTTTCGGACGGGCTTCGACGTGGGGTGGGAGGGCTGGCTGCCGCTGGTGCGCCTGGAGCTGTCGTGGGTCAGGCCGCATGACGTGGTGGCGGAGCTGGTCCCGGAGCGAGGGCGGCTGGTGGAGGTCGTCAGGGCGCAGCGGCGGGCGGTGGCCGAGGAGATCGTGCGCCGCTGGACGATCTCGGACACCTTCGGGCTGGCGCGGATCACCTTCGACAGGACCGCGACGCAGGCCCTCAAGATCATGCCCTGCGCCAGCCGCCTGAGGCCGCAGGAGCTCCTGCACCAGATGTCGTCGGGGGATCTCGTCTCCCACCCGGGCGGCGAGCCCGAGGGGGACTTGATCGAGACGCGCCCCTACGCCCACGGCGATCCGCTCAACCGGGTGCTTTGGAAGGCCTTCGCGCGCACGCGGCGGCTGCTGGTGCGGCTGCCGGAGCGCGCCATCGCGCCAAGGCAGAAGACGCTGGCCTACCTGGTGTCGTCGCCGGGCGATGAGCCCGCGGCGGGGACGGCCAGGGCGGCGCTGGAGCAGGGCGTCTTCGGGGTGGACTTCCTCTTCTGCGCGGACGGGGAGCAGGCGCCGACGCGGGAGGTGCCCGAGGCCATCGAGCAGATCGTGCGCTCGGCGGGCTCGGCGGCGCGGGGTGGCGGCCTCGGCGGGTTCATCGCGCAAGGCCAGGCCCAGGGGTCGCGGTCCTGCGTGGTGTTCGCGCCGGCCAGGCCGGGGCCGTGGATCGAGGCGGTCGAGGCGCAGATCCGCGCGCACCGGGGTCAGGTCAGCGTGGTGTTGACGGTCGACGGCTTCGGCGGCCAGCGATCGCCCTTGTGGCGGCGGCTGCTGGTGGTCGAGGATCGGAGCCACGGGGAGGTCATCAAGGAGCTCAGGGCGGTCTGGGATCGGCTCGTCAAGGCGGGCGCGCCGGTCACCGTCATCGATCGAAGCTCGGGCGGGGCGATCCACCCGAGCGCGATGAGGGGTTGAGGGGTGCCGCCGGGTCTTGAAATCAACCGGGGCTGCGGCGCGTTCTGCCCAGGCCGCGATCGTCGCGTCGCCCCGCCTTGCCACAGTCACCTCTGCCACGGCGTCGAATGACCCAGAGCCCCGAGACCAGCCCCGATCCAGTCTTTTTGACGGCGCTCAGGGCGTTCATCTACGCCGTGGCGGCCTTCGTGCTGCTCTACGGGCTGTCGCTGGGGTCGGGGCTGATCGGCGGGGTGCTCGGCGCGGCGCTGTCGGTGGTCGCGGCGCGGTGGATGGAGGGGCGGCGGGTCAGGGCGGCGGCGGTGGGGCTGGCGGCGGTGGGCGCTGTTGCGATGGGAGCGGCGGCCGACGGCGTGTTGACGGGCTCGGCGGCGCTCTCGGGGGCGATCGGGATCGAAGACACGCTGGCGCTGGTCGATCTGGTGGTCTTCGGGCTGACGCTCTTCGGGGCGGGCCTGGGGCTCAGGAGCCTGGCGACGCGGGTGCCCGCGCTGGCGGTGCTGGAGGTGGGGGTGATCACCGCCGGGGTGGTCCGGCTGGTGGCCGGCCACCGCGATCACGCCATCAGCGAGCCGCGCTTCTTGTCGGACTGGGTCTGGAGCCAGGGCGGTGATCCGATCGTGGCGCTGCTGGCGCTCGGCGCGCTGGTGATGGCCACCGTGCCGCTCCTGCTGATGGTGCGCCAGCGGTGGACGAAGGCGGCGCTGAGCATCTCGGTGTTGATCTTCCTGGGCCTGTTCGCCTTCGCGCTGCTGCGGGTCAGCCCGCCGGAGTCGATGCCGCCCAGCGGCGGCCTGGGCCTGACCGGCGACCCGGACAAGCAGGACGAGCCGATGGAGGGCGAGGGCGGCGGGGCGGGCCACGGCGGGGGCAAGGGCGATCCGAACGAGATGCCCTTTCGGGACGACTACCCCAAGGGCGAGCCGAAGCCCGTGGCGGTGGTGCTGCTGCACGACGATTACACCTCTCCGACGGGCTACCTCTACTTTCGCCAGACGGCTTTTTCGCAGTACAACGGCACGCGGCTGGTGCGGGCGCTGGTCAAGGGGGCCGACCCGGACCTGCTCGATCGCTTCGCCGCGCGCCGCGCCGAGGTCGACGAGGTGGGGATGCTCAACCGGCGCTTCGAGCGCCTGGAGACGACCGTGGCGCTGATCACGGACCACAGATCGCCCTTCGGGCTCAACAACCCCGTGGCCTTCGAGTCGATCCCGAACCCGAACCCGGGGCACTTCAGGCGGGCCTACAAGGTCGAGTCGCTGGCGCCGAGGATGGACTACCGGGAGATGCTCGATTACACCGCCGGCGACCCGGAGTGGCCCGAGGCGCTGCGGGCGCTCTACACCCAGGCCCCCGAGGACCCGCGCTACGAGGAGCTGGCCAAGGAGCTCGTGGCGGAGCTGTCCCCGGAGTACGAGGGGTCGCCGGTGGCCCAGGCGCTGGCGATCCGGCGCTGGCTGGAGAAGAACACGGTCTACACGCGGCGCAGCAACCACGCCGGGGCTGCGGACCCGACGGCCTCCTTCCTCTTCGGGTCGCGGCGGGGTTATTGCGTGCACCTGGCGCACTCGATGGCTTACCTGCTGCGGGCGCGGGGGCTGCCGGCGCGGGTGGCGGCGGGCTACCTGGTCGACGAGGCCAGGCGCCAGAGCGGCTCGGCGGTGTTGATCCAGAACCAGGACGCCCACGCCTGGGCCGAGGTCTACCTCGAAGGGGCAGGCTGGGTGGTGATGGACGTGTCGCCGGAGCAGGCCGAGGAGGGGGAGGGGACGCCGATCAACCCGGATCTTCAGCGGGTGCTCGGGGAGCTGGCGCGCGGCGACGAGACGGCCGGCAAGCAGGTCGACCACGAGGGCAGGGCCTCGCTGTGGCGCTGGGCGCTGGGCGTCATGGCGCCGCTGCTGGGCCTGCTGCTGGGCCTGCTCTACGGCGTCAAGGCGTGGCGGCGGCTGATCGGGCGGTTGTCGCCGCAAGGCCAGCTCTACCGCGTGCTCTACCGCCGGGCGCTCGATCAGCTCTCCGAGGTGGGGCTGTCGCGCGAGTACGGCGAGACGCGCGAGGCCTTCGCGGCCCGCGTGGCCCAGGTCGCGCCCGCGCTGGAGCCGATGACGCGCGCCCACCTGCGGCGCGCGCTCGGCGGCGAGGATCGCCTCAGCGGCGCCCAGTGGCGCGCGCTGTCTCAAGATATCGACGCCCAGATCGTCGGGAGCGCTCCGCGTTGGCGCAGGCTCCTGGGGCTCGTCAACCCCGTGTCCTGGATGCGCGTGAGATGATTGAAGAAAAACCCCTCTCTGAAGACGCGGCCGCGCTGGTGGCCGACTCCAGCGTCCGCACGCTGGCGGACGTGGCCGAGATGGTCGAGCTGCTTCGGGCGCGCTGCCGAGCGGCGGTCCAGGGCCGCGACGACACCATCGATCTGGTGCTCGTGGCGCTGCTGGCCGACGGCCATGTGCTGCTGGAGGACTACCCGGGCAGCGGCAAGACGACCCTGGCCAAGTCGCTCGGGCAGAGCATCATCGAGGAGCTGCCCGACGAGGAGCTGTCGACCTTCCGGCGGGTGCAGTTCACCCCGGATCTGCTGCCGGGCGACATCACCGGGGTGATGATCTTCGACACCGACACCAACGGCTTCTACTTCCGGCGCGGGCCGATCTTCACCCACGTGCTGCTGGCCGACGAGATCAACCGCACCAGCCCCAAGGTGCAGGCCGCCTTGCTGGAGGCGATGGGCGAGAAGCAGGTCACGGTCGACAACGAGACCCACCGGCTCGACGACCTCTTCTTCGTCATCGCCACGCAGAACCCGCTGGATCTGGTCGGCACCTACCCGCTGCCGCTGGCCCAGCTGGACCGCTTCCTCTTCAAGATCCGCATGACCCACCTGGCCCGGGCGGACGAGCTGGAGGTGCTGGGGCGTTGGCGGCGGGGCGGCGGGCCGCCCGATCTGCCGCGCGTCAGCCGACAGGACATCGTCGCGGCCCGGATCCTGCTCAACCACGCCGTGTCCGTCTCGCCGAGCATCCACGAGGCGCTCGTGGACCTGGCCGGCGCGATCCGCGCCGATCGGCGCGTGCTCCAGGGGGTCTCGACCCGCTCGCTGGTGCTGGCCATCCCGGCGATGCAGGCCCGCGCGGCGATGCGCGGGCGCGACTTCGCCTCGTCCGAGGATCTGGAGGCGCTGCTGGTCCCCCTGATGGCGCACCGGATCGAGGTCGTGCCCGGCGTCGAGGACCCCGGCCAGGTGATCCGCGAGTGCGCGAGCAAGGCGATGGAGGCGTTGGCGCGCTCGACGCTGCGCCGATGACCCTGGAGGGAGGCCGGATGATGATGAGGCTCGCCGCGTGGACGCTGCTGGCGCTGGCGCTGGCGTCGATCGGGCCGAGGGCGGCCCAGGCGCAGCTCTTCTCGTCGGGGCCAGAGCTGGGCACGGCGCAGGAGATGGCGGCCGTCGAGGCGCTCGACGCGCGCAAGACCGTGCGCGCCCGAGAGCTGGCCCAGGAGATCCTCGACGACTCCCCCGACTCGATCCCCGGCCTGACCGTCATGGCCTCGGCGCTGCACGTCGGCGACGGCAACCTGCCGCGGGCGATCTTCTCGATCCGGCGCGCCCGCGGGCTGCTGGAGCGCCGCGCGGGCCTGTCGCCCGCAGACGAGGTCGACCTCTACTGGTATCGCCGGATCCTGATGGCGGAGGCCAACATCGCGGCCGACATCGACGACCGCGACGGCCAGCTCGCGGCGCTGGCGCGGCTCGACGAGGTCTTCGAGCCCAACCCGGGCGAGCACATCTGGGCGCTGATCAAGCTGGAGCGCTGGGCGGAGGCCCGGGCCAAGATTCAAGAGGCGATGGCCGACGAGTCCCAGAGCGATCAGGTCTTCCGGGGCCTCAACGGCCTGTGCGCGCTGGAGTTCGAGCTGCGCAACCGCGAGGCCAGCTACGAGGCCTGCAAGCTGCTCTCGGAGCGCTTCGGGGCCAACGAGGTGGCGTGGTCCAACACGGCCGAGTCGGCCATGACCTCGCTGCGCCACGCCGAGGCCGAGCGCTACTACCTCAAGGCCACCGAGCTGCGCAACAACAGCTACGGCAGCCCCTGGCGCTCGCTGGCCATGATCTACCTGCTCGAAGGGCGCGTCAGCGAGACGCTGGCCGCCCTGAAGATGGCCCAGAAGCAGCGCCAGCAGCGCCCCTCCTTCACCCACCAGCAGGATCAGGCCAGCATGGACACGGCCACGACCTCGCTGATGCTGGCGCTCGGGCGCGGGCAGGACGCCGAGCGCATGGGCCGCAGGGTCTACGAGCGCCCGGATCGGGCCGGCGGCACCAGCGCCAGCCAGCTCCAGGGCGAGCTCAGCGGCGCCCTGCTCTTCTGGAACACCCTCCTGATGCGGCTGGCCCAACGCCGCGAGGAGATCGCCGCGCTGCCCTGGTACAAGCGCTGGTGGCCCGACGCCGAGCTTCGGCGCCTTGAGCTGGAGTCCTGGGCGATGGAGCGCCGCGCGATCACGCTGATGGCCAACGAGGCGCACCTCGTCGAGCTGCTGCGACCCCACCTGCTCGGGATCGTCAACGTCGAGATCTGGCTCATCGGCGGCGTCGCCCGCGCGCTCGGCCCCGGCGTCGCCGCCGAGGCCGTCCGGCTGGCCCGCGCCGCCGAGGACAGCGACGCGGCCGAGGGCTACTTCAAGGCCTTCGACGCCGAGATCGCGCTGATCGACGGCGACGAGGAGGCCACGCTGGCCGCCGCCGCCGCCGCGCTCGACGCCCTGCCCGTCGCCGAGGTCCTCACCCGCGCCCGCGTGGCCGCGCTGGCCGGTCAGGCCGCCGACGAGCGCGGCGACGTCGAGCTGCGCGACCAGATGTGGGAACAAGCCCTGGCCGACTTCCCCGCCGTCTTCCGCCTCCTTGACCTGAGCATCCCCGTCACCGTCGTCCACCAGGGTGGCCTGACCGAGGACCTCGCCGACGCCCTGCTGCGCTCGCCGCGCTTCTCCTCCGAGCCCAGCGGCCTCAAGATAGAGATCACCCAGAAGGACGGCGCCTTGATCATGTGCCTCTACCGCCGCCACGACGCCCTGCACGGCTGCGCCGAGGCGCCCATCGAGGACGACGAGGACGCCGCCATCGCCGAGGCCTCCGCCCGCTTCCACGACCTGATCATGTCCCCGAAGCTGGACTTGAGCCAGGCCGACGTGCGATCCCTCGACGGCTCCCTGGCCACCGGCCGAGCCCGCGAGCAGATCGACGACGTCCTCGGCGAGATCGCCCAGTGAAGGGGCGTCGGACTCGCGCATCTTGTTGATCCGTCAATAGAAAGGAGGCCGCCATGGCTCCCGTTAGCGCCATCCTCCTGGACATCGAGGGCACCACCACCTCGATCCGCTTCGTCCACGAGATCCTCTTCCCCTTCGCCCGCACCCACATGTCCGCCTTCCTCGTCGAGCGGTGGGGTGACCCCGCCGTCCAGGCCGACGTCGCAGGCCTCCTGCTCCAGCAACAGGCCGATTCGGCGACCCTCCCCAGCGTCACCTCGCCCTTGGCCGGCGCCGACGCGGCCACGCGCCGCGCCGCTGCGCTGAACTGCGCGCTGCGCCACATGGACCTGGACCGCAAGACCACCGCGCTCAAGTCCCTCCAGGGCAAGATATGGGAGGCCGGCTACGCCACGGGTGAGCTCAAGGCCGACGTCTTCGACGACGTCCCCGACGCGCTGGCCCGGTGGACGGCCGCAGGGCTCGCCGTCGCCATCTACTCCTCGGGCAGCGTCCCGGCCCAGCGGCTCCTCTTCGGCCACACCCACCGGGGCGACCTGACCCCCCACCTGTCGGCCTTCTTCGACACCACCACCGGCCCGAAGCAGGAGCGGGCGAGCTACGCCCGGATCGCCGAGGCGCTCGGCCTGGCGCCCGAGGCCGTCCTCTTCGCCACCGATGTCGTCGAGGAGGCCCTCGCGGCCCGCGCCGCCGGGATGCGCGCCGTCATCATGGACCGCCCAGGCAACGCCCCCCAGCCTCCCCACGACTTCGAGGTCTGGGCCGACTTCTCGGCCTTCGATCCCACACAGACCGCTTGAGCGGACAGCTCGGGCTCAGCGCCACCCAGTCAGGGCGGCCGAGCCCTGATCGACCGGGACCTCAGAGGCCGCAGCGGGGCGACAGGCTCTGAGGCTGGCCGTCGGGGCAGAGGGTGTCGGGGCTGAAGATCGCGCCGGTGAAGTCCGCGCCCTCGGTGATCGCGCCGGTGAGGTCGGCGTCGGTGAGGTCGGCGTCGGTGAGGTCGGCGTCGGTGAAGTCGGCCTCGGAGAGGTCGCGGCCTGCCAGATCGACGCCGATGAGGAGGGCCTGTCGGAAGTTGAAGCCGCTCAGGTCCATCGGGAGGGTGGCGCCGGCGAGGTTGGCCTGGTTCATGCGCGAGCTGCTGATGGCGGCGTCGGTGAAGTCGGTGTTGACGAGGGTGGCCTCGACGAAGGAGGCGCCCTGGATGGTGGCGCCGGTGAGGTCGGCGTCGGTGAGGTTGACCCGGTCGCAGATCGAGCCGGAGAGGTCGACGCGAGGTGCGGTGACGCCGCTGAGGCGGCCGAGGTTGAGCGTGACGTCGCGGGCGAGGGCGTCGGTGAGGTTGGCGCCGGTCAGGAAGACGAAGGCGAGGTCGGCGCCGGTCAGGTCGGCGCCGGTGAAGTCGGCGCCGGTCAGGTTGGCGCCCTGGCTCAGGACGTCCTGGGCGCAGACGCCGCGGAAGCTGCCGCCGATCATCTGCAAGTTGTCGATGACGGCGCCGCGCAAGTCGATCCCGTCGAAGGAGCCGCCGTGGTACTCGGCCTCGGCGAAGACGGCGCCGACCAGGGAGGTGGCGGCGCGGGGCTGGTCGTCGGCGCAGGCGGGGGAGGGGATGGGCTCGTCGTCGCCGACGAAGCGGGCGCCGGCCAGGTTGGCGCTTGTGAAGTTGGCGCGGTCCAGGTTGCAGTCGACGAAGAGGGTGCCCTGGAGGTCGGCCTGGGAGAAGTTGGCCCGCTCCAGGAGGGCGCCGGTCAGGTTGACGTCGCGGAAGGTGGCCGAGCCGAAGTTGGCGCTGGACAGGTCCAGGCCCAGGCCGCTGAGGTCGCCGCGGACCTGGGTGAGCGTGAGGTCGGCGCCGGGGAGCAGGATCCCGTCGGCGAGGATGCGCTCGAAGATGGCGCGGTCGAGCAGGAAGCCGGCGAGGTTGAGCTGGGCGGCGGCCAGATCCTGGAGGCGCGCGACGAGGTCGACCTCGTGGTCAAGGGCGCCCGCTGCGATGACAACCTCTCGGGCGTCGCGGACAAAGCCCGAGCGGGAGACGCGGACGGTGTAGGCGCCGTCGGGCAGGCCGTCGAAGACGACCTGCTCGCCGTGGCGCACCCGGACCTCGCGCAGGCGCTCCTTGCCGGACTCCAGGATCACGCGCGCCTGCCGCTCGTTGGCCGGTATCCAGTCGGGCAGCACCTCCAGCCGCGCGCTGATCGAGCCGACGAGATCGCAGACGTCGCCGACGCCGTCGCCGACGCCGTCGACCAGATCGCTGTCGGCCTGATCGGGGTTGGCGTCCTCAGGGCAGTTGTCGAGGTCGTCCTCGACCCCGTCGCCGTCGTCGTCCGCGTCGCAGAGGTCGCCGAGGCCGTCGCCGTCGAGGTCGGCCTGGTCGGGGTCGGGCAGCGCAGGGCAGAGATCGCCGTCGTTCTCGACGCCGTCGCCGTCGAGGTCGGGATCGCAGGCGTCGCCGAGGCCGTCGCCGACGCCGTCGACCAGATCGCTGTCGGCCTGATCGGGGTTGGCGTCCTCGGGGCAGTTGTCGTCCTCGTCCGGGATCCCGTCGCCGTCGGTGTCGGCCGCCTCGGCGGGCGCGCAGGCGCCCTCGCGGCAGGCCTCGCCGGGATCGCAGTCGTCGTCCTGCTCGCAGTCCGAGGGGTCGTTGTTGGGCGCGTTGTTGGGCGCGTTGTTGGGGTCGTTGTTCTCCGGCGCCTCGCACCCGGCGCCAGAGCAGGGGGGATCGCCGGGGTCTGAGCACCCCGCGCCGAGCATGGAGAGCGCGACGAGGGGCGCAAGCAGCGTCGTAAGGAGGATCGGGCGAACGCGGGCCTCGGGCATGGGCTCTCCCTGGGGGTGGTCGCCTCGGCGCGGGCCATCAAGGGGCGCGCCGGTCGCCCTTGAGGCTCCCGATACCGCCGCCCGATGTCAAGTCAGCGCGGTCAAGGGCGCTCGGTGTAGTTCATCTTGAGGCGCGAGTTCATGCGGGCGGTGGGTTGGAGGTCGAAGGGAGACTTGAGGTAGGCGCGCAGCTGATCGTGGTCGATGTGGGGGAACCAGCGCGAGGAGTCGGGGTCGCCGGCGTGGCGGAACTTCCACAGCTCGGCCAGGTCGAGCTTGTCCATGCCCTCGATCCAGCGCCCGTGGACCTCCTGATCGACGCCGTGGAGGTCCATCTGGTAGGACAGGTGCCGTCCGTGCTCGCGCAGGTAGAACTGGCGGTACATCAGCCCCTGGGCCGTGACCCGGAAGAGGCGCAGGCTGGCCTGCCTCGTGTACTTCTCCGAGATCGGCGGGGCGTTGAGGAAGAGGGCCTTGCCGCGGGTGTAAAGCTCGTCGCGGTGGACGTGGCCGGAGAGCTCGGCCTCGATCCCGTGCTTCTCGAACAAGGCCAGGTATTTCTCCATCCATCCAGTCTCCCAGCTCTTCGAGATCCTGGAGCGGTAGAAGGTCGGCATGACCGGGATGTGGTTGAAGATCATCACGCGCTGCCCGTCCTTGCGAGCCTCGATGATCATCTTCTCCATTTCACCCCATTGCTCCCTGGCGATCTGGCCGGAGCTCTGTGGAGATCGTCGGGCGTTCCAGAGCTGGGAGTCGACCCCGATGAGCGCCAGCGGCCCGTAGTCGACTCTGTAGGGGGTGCGGAACTCGGGGAACTCGCGCTCCCACCACTGGATCCGGTCGGCGGTCGGGTCAAACATGACGTCGTGGTTGCCCGGCACGAGGTGGACGGGGGCGCGCAGGCGGCCGTTGATGTCCTTGAAGATCCGGATCTGGGAGGGGGTGAAGCTGTCGGTCAGGTCGCCGGTGATGATCACGAATTCGGGCTGGGGCGCCATGCCGTTGATGACCTCGACGGCGACCTCGAAGGCCTTGTGGTCGCCCTCGCGGCCGACGTGGGTGTCGCTCAGGTGGACGAAGGTCAGCAGCGTCTCGCGGCCGTCGTCGGGCCACGGCGAGGTGAGGTTGGCCAGGGGCTTGAACTGGAGGGCGTCGGAGGAGGTCGGCGGCTCAGGAGCGGGGTCGGGCAGCGGGATCGCTTCGGGCGCGACGGTCGCCTCGGCGGTCTCGTCGGCGCCGAAGGATTCGAAGAAGAGGCCGAGCGCGCTGGTGAGCACGAGCGCCGAGGCGCCGATGATCACCAGCGGCTCCCTGATGACGTCCGAGAAGTCCCGCATCCTCCTCCACCTCGCCGGAGGGCCCTTCGCCTCCACCCTCTGATCCTGAGGCGTCGAGGCGGCGTGTCAAGTTCGGGGTCAGGGGCAGGGGGGGGGCGGCGGCGCGCTCAGAGCCGGCCGTCGTCGGGGCCGTCGACGACCTTGGACTCGGGCTGCTCGACGAGCGCGCGGAAGAGCGACGAGGTGCGCGCCAGGGCCTCAAGGTCGCCGAAGACGATCAGCTTGGTGCGCGCGCGGGTCAGCGTGACGTTGATCCGGCGTGGGCTGGCGATGAAGGCGCTGGTGCGGCCGGCGGCGACGAAGGAGACGAGCATGATCTCCTTCTCGCGGCCCTGGAAGCGCTCGACGGTGTCGATCTCGATCTGCTCGGACCACTCGCCGAGGGCCTCGGTGACGATGCGCCGCAGGAGCTGCACCTGGGCGCGGAAGGGCGCGATGATCCCGATCTCCGAGGCGGCGTGGAAGGGGTTGAAGGCGGGCGGGTCGTCGCGGGCCATCAAGAGGTCGTCGCTGAGCAACTCGCGCAGCACGGCCAGGATCATGCGGGCCTCGGGCTCGTTCTGGCGCATGAGCTCCCGGCCCTGGATGTTGACCAGCACCAGGGGGCTGTCCGGGTCGAGGATCTGCCGGATGAGCGGCGGCCGCTCGGCCAGCGCGGCGCGATCGACGGGCAGGCGCAGGCCGGCCACGGCGGGCGCCGCCCGCATGCGACCGCCGTAGAAGGCCCGCGAGCTGAAGGCCACCAGCGCCTCGCTCATCCGGTACTCGTCCTCCAGCATCGTGCCGGGGACGTGGTCAAAGAGCCGCTCGAAGAGAGACTGGTCGAGTCCCCGGACCCCGGAGACCTCCTCCAGGCGCCGCTCGACGGGCGACAGATCGTCGCTGGCGGCCATGTGGGCCGTGACGGCGGTCTCGGAGACGACCACGGGCGGGAGCTGCCGGTGATCGCCGACGAGCACGAAGCGCCGGGCCTTGTTGATCGATCCGAGCGCCATCGGCTCGGTGATCTGCCCGGCCTCGTCGAGGATGGCCACGTCAAAGATCGGCGGCCGCGCCGTCGAGCCGTCGCGCGGCTGCCCGCAGGCGTGCTCCAGGATCTCCATGACCGGGCTGGAGATGACCGTGTGGGTCGTCGAGGCGATCACGGGGCAGGCGAGGATGGCGGCGTGCAGCGCCGCCAGATCCGGCGTCCGCGCCGCCAGCGCGTTGGCGTACCACCGCGCCGGGTCGCCGCCCGTGTCGCAGATGTGGCGGTGGAGGGTGTTCTCCTCGCGCACGGAGCCCAGGCGCAGGAAGTCCTCAAAGCCCGTTTCCATCAGCCGGATCAGGACGTTGTCGACGGCCGTGTTGGTGCTGGCGGCCAGCAACACCCGCTGCCCCCTGGCCACGAGGTGTCGGATGATCTCCGCGATGACCGTCGTCTTGCCCGTCCCCGGCGGCCCCTGGATCAAGTAGGCCCCCTCGCACGTCACCCCGCCGGTGACCGCCTCGCGCTGCCTCGGGTTGAGGTGGTCCAGCGACGAGAGCCACGTGGCCGTCGGCGGCGGCGCCGGCGCCTTGCGGTGCAGGATGAGCTCCAGGCGCGCCGCGTCCCGGCAGCGCAAGAAGTCAAAGAGCGCCCTGTGGCACTCCCGATGCCCCAGGCGAGTCGGGTGCGCGTCGAGGATCCACCCCTCGGGCGCCAGCCGCAGCGCCGTCGGCGCCGCCGCCGTCTGCACCCACACCTCGCCGCGGCCCGCCTGCACGATCTGCCCGGTGAAGATCTGGCCTGCGAAGTCTCCCCGGTGGGCGATGACCCGCTGCCCGGGGCTGAAGAGCTGGAGCCCCTCCCCCTCGAAGCGCACCTGGCGGGCCGGCAGGTCGACGCCGCCGATCGTCAGCTCCGAGACGGCCTTGCGCGCCCGCTTGCGCTCCTCCAGCGTGTCGCCGCGCAGGATCTGCCCCAGCTCCATCGTCGAGTGCCAGTACTCCTCCTCGACGAAGCGCACGAAGCGCGCGTAATAGGCCCTGGCCAGCGCCACGACCTTCGGGTCGATCCCGGCCCACACCCCGCCCGGCCGCGAGACCAGCTTCGCGTGCGCGCTCGGCCCCGCCCCCGTCACCAGCGTCTGGTAGCTGCACCGCTCGCGCCGATATCGACAAGCCTGCTCCCGGCACAACGAGGGCTGCTGGAGGTAGTGCGGCGGCTCGAAGCGCGTGTCCCCGAAGGCGTAATGCCGGTGCAGCGACACGATCCCGTTGCGAGCCTGGATGATCTTGCGCTCCTCGGCCAGATCCTGCCGATCGACGGCCTTGATCTGGCCCGTCTTGCTGTAGAGCAGCTCCCCGATCACCGGCCGGCCCGCGCTCAGCGCGACCTTGTCCCACAAGAGCGCGTAGCAGCGCACCTGCTGGTCGTGCTCGTCGCTCGGCCGACCCGTCTTGAGCTCCAGGATCCGCAGCGCCTCGCCGTCGTCGAAGGCCAGATCGATCCGGCCCTCCAGGCCGTACTCCCCGCTGAAGCGCTTGACCTCGGCGCTGGCCCCCTCGAAGAGATCGCCGCGCGCCTCGATCACCAGCGCCGACAGGCGCTCGTAATGCTGCCGGACGCTCTGCCGCAGCCTCACCATGTCCCCCTGACCCAGCCGCGCCGCCAGGATGTCGAGCCGGCAGGTCGAGGTCATCGCGTCGAAGAGCGACTCGAAGTCCCCGGCGACCCCCGGCCTCATCGCCATCGCCTCCAGCATGTCGTGCACCAGCCGCCCGACCACCAGCGGCTCCCCGGTCCCCCCGCTGTCACGAAGATCCGTCAAGTAGCGGCTGGCGCAGCCCTGGCTCTTGATCACGTCCGTGACCGGCACCAGGAAGTAGGGCTCCAGGATCGGCAGCGTGTGCTCGCCGTGGGTGTAGAAGCGCTCCTCGCCGCGGGTCGCGGTGCGGGCGTGGTAGAGGCTCAACTCCGCCCCGTCCCAGGCCCCGTCGAGGCTGTGGTAGGTCGAGCGCGGATCGACCACCCGCGGCGCGAAGAAGAAGGCCCCCGAGCGCATCCACGCCCCGCCCGCGTCCCGGTGCCGCAAGAAGAACTTGAGCACCGAGCGGCCACGATCCGTGCGCTCGCGCACCAGATCCCCCATGAGCCCGTCGCGGATGTCGACGTAGCCCTCCTCGCCCGTGATCCCAAGCGCCCCGGCCGAGACCGAGAAGCGCCCCGCCGAGCTGTACAGGCCCTGCCTCAGCTCCCTGGCCAGCGCGTCGATCGTCGCGTGCCTTCCCTCGGGCTCGGGCGAGAGCGCGCGGTTGATGGTGTCGATCAAGACCGGCGGCATCCCCTCGACCCGCTTGCGCAGCCGCTCGATCCAGCGCGCCCCGACCGCCTCCATCTGCGCCGCCGACGACTCGAAGGCCAGCCGCCCCGCCACCGGATCGCCAGCCGACAGCAGCCGCAGCAGCAGCATCCCCATCCCGTAGACGTCCGAGCGGATCGTCCCCGGCTCACCGCGCATGACCTCCGGCGCCGTGTAGCTGACCGCCTCCGGCCAGGGGTCCATCCCGAAGTCCACCAGCGCCGCCGCCGGCCCCTCCTCCGTCTCCTGGATCAACACATTGCCCGGCTTGAGCCCCAGGTGCAGCAGCCCCGCCCGGTGCGCCGCCGACAGCCCGTCGCACAGATCCACCGCCAGCGCCACATGCGCCTCCATCGGCGCGCTGTAGCCCTCGACCTCGTACCAACGGTGCAGCGGCAAGGACGGCCGCCACGACATCGCCAGCACACCCCGCCCGTCGCCGTCGACCTCGGCGCGCAGGACCGGCGCGATCGCCGGGTGGTAGATCAGCCCCAGCTCACCCTGGCGCTCCGCCCACCCCTCGGGCACACGGCCCGGCCGCAGCACCTTGAGGCTGACCCGCCCGCCGCCCGCCGCGCGCACCTCGGCGTCCACGCCCAGCCAGGTGTCCGCCCTCGGCCCGACCGCGATCTTGTCCAAGAGCTCGTAGCGCCCCAGCAGCGTCCTTGAGCGGCCCTTCGGGGTGGCTCCTTCCATAGCTCCACCGTGTTGTCCCGGCCAGATTGCCAGAACAGGTGAACAAACTAGCATGTGGTCGGCCGCCCGTCGAGCCCACTTCGACCTGACCCCGACGAAGGCGCAAGCGCGCCGCCTCGGCGCGCCGCAGGCCCCGGCGATCAGGGGCGTGGGAGAGACTCGATGAGCGGCCGGTGCTGGTAATGGGCCTTGAGCAGCTCGAAGATCCCGGCGTAGAGGCGGCGCTTGTCGCCCGCCGACACCCGCAGATCGGGCTGGCGCGCGCTCAGCCACCCCGGCAGCCCGGCGTCGGCGCCGTCGAGCATGTCGATCCCGTGAAATTCGAGGCTCAAGACCTCCGGGTGCGACCGCCGGATGGCCGGCAGCAGCGCCCGAAGGCCCCCGACGCCCAGCAGGTGCAGGCTGGTGCCGATGAGCGGGAAGCGCACCCCCGGCACGAGGCTCATCGGGATCTCCCACAGCCCGCGCTGGCCTGAGGGCGCCCGCCGCCAGGGCCTCGTCGGATCGGCCAGGTAGGGCGTCGTGGGCGCGGTGAGGGTGTGGGGGAGGGTCATCTGGGAGCGGCTCGGCGCCCCGGACAGCCGCATCCGCGCCATGATCAGCCCCTTGGCCGCCCAGTAGGGCGGGCAGGGGAAGAGCGAGGCGTCGTAATCGTAGCCGCGCTCGGCCAGCACCCCCGCGATCCCAGGGTCGAGGTTGTAGCCCGGCGCCCTGAAGCCCCTCGGCCGCCGCCCCGTGGCCGCCTCGATGGCCCGCTCGGCGGCCTCCAGATCGGCGCGGATCGCCGCCAGGCCCCGCGCGCGCAGATCGTAGCGGTGCTCGTGGGAGTGGCTGGCGATCTCGTGCCCCGCCTCGACGACCCGGAGGGCCAGCGCCGCGTGCTCCTCCTGCTCCAGATCCTCGCCGACGCAGAAGAAGGTCGCTCGGACGCCCGCCGCGTCAAAAAGCTCCAGAAAGCGCCCCAGCGCCACCGACCAGACCGGGTCCCAGGCGCCAGCGCCAGGATCGGGCGCCCCGTGGATGGCCGCGTAGCGGCGCACGCCGTCCATGTCCACGCTGACACAGCATGAGGGCGCCGCGGGCATCAGCGGTTCTTGACGCGGATGACCCAGGCCAACTTCGCGATCCCCTTGAGAACATTGGGGATTCGCCTCGACAGGGCGATCGATGGCTTGCGCTTCTCGATGACCTGGACCGGGATCTCGACCACGGCGAGCCGCTTCCGGGTGGCGCGGATGACCAGCTCGCTGGCGAAGAGATCCTTGTTGACCACGCACTTGCCGACGACCTCCAGCACCTGGGCGCGCCGGAAGGCCTTGAGGCCGTGCGTGTCGGTGCCCTTGAAGCCGACGAAGACCCGCAGCAGGAAGTTGATCACCAGCGTGGCCAGGCGCCTGTAGGCCGGCCGCTTGTCCAGCGAGCGATCCAGCACCTTGGAGCCGACGACGAAGTCCGCGCCCTGGTCGATCTCCACCATCGCCCTGCGGTAGAAGTCCACGTCGCACAGGTCGATCTCGTCGCAGATCACCACCTCGCCGCGCGCCTCCAGGATCCCCCGGCGCAGCGCCTTGCCGTAATCCGGCTCCTCGCTGTGGATCAGCCGCAGCTCCGGGTGGCGCTCCATGAGCCTGTGGGCCAGCGCCACCGTCCCGTCCCGGCTGCCGTTCTCGCTCAGGATGATCTCGAAGTCCCACCCGATCCCTTCAAGCTCTTCGAAGAGCCCCGCGATCGAGGACTGGAGGATCCCCTCCTCGTTGTAGATGGGGATGACGATGGAGACTCGGGGGTCGCTCACGGGCAGGCTCTCGGTCGGTTGGGCTCGCGGTCGCGGCGGCTGGCGCCGGGCCTTACTTAACCCGCGGCGCGACAAAAATCCAGGCGCGCCACCCGCCGCTCTGTTCGGCGCCGCTCGATCCCGGGCCAGATGTTCGGGCGACTACTTCGCGAAGGCCGGCACGGCCAGGATCTTCTGCCAGTACTCCTGGGCTGCCTTCCGGTTGTTGGCCGCGCCCGAGGGCGGGATCTTGGCCGCGTCCGGGCCCGCCGGGCCGATGGCGATGATCGTGCGCTCGTCGCGGTTGATCGTGATCGTCATGATCCGCTTCTCCCGCGCCCGCTCCGGCCAGTAGGTCGGGTCGCCGCTCTCCAGGAAGGACTCGCCAGTGCCCAGCGCGTTGGTGATCAGCCCCCGGATGCGCTCGAAGGACTCCCGGCTGGCCTGCACTGAACGATCCGGCGGCGGCGCGCAGCGCAACACCACGGCCTTGATCCGCCCGGCCGCGTCGGGGACGTACTCGATCTCGTCGAAGAGGCTGTGCTCCAGCGGGCAGCGCAGCCCCGGGCATACCTCCTCGGCCTGCTCGACCGGCGCGTCGATGGCGATGGTGGCCTTCGCCTGAAGGGAATCGCCCTTCGGCCCATCCTTGCTCGGACACCCCATGCCGGCCAGCGCCGCCAACATCACGGGAACCATCACGATCCTCATCGCATCCCCCCCCAAGCGCGCCCATCCCCTGCCGCCGACTCACTCGGTCGCCTCTCCGGCCTCCAGCGCGCGCCTGAGCTTGCGCTGGCGCCGAGGGCTGGGGGCCAGCTCGATCGTCGTGCGCTCATGCAGCGACAGCGACACCCGCGGCCCTGCGGCCAATTCGAAGAAGGACAGCTCCGGCGACGCCCTGATCCGCCACGGCCACGACGCGCTGCCCAGCCCCCTGGAGACATAGAGCATGCAGGCCTCGTCCAGCGCGTATGCCCCCTGGATGTACTTCATCCCGAAGCGCGCCGCAATCGGCTCGGTCACCCTCGGGATGTTGAACTGGAGCCCGTGCGTGTGCCCCGACAGGATGAGGTGACCCCCCGCCTGCGCGACCCTCGGCCCCAGCTCCGGCACGTGGCACAGGACCAGCCGGAAGCCGTCGGCGTCGACCTCACCGAAGGCCCTCTCGATGTCGTGGTTGCGCGTCACCGCGTCGTCGACGCCGATGACCTGGAGGCTGTGCCCGCGCACCGTCGTCATCTGCACCGAGCGGTTGCTCAACACCGGGATCGCGTGCCGCTCGAAGGCCCCGAGCGTCGTCCGCGTGCAGGCCCAGTGATCGTGGTTGCCCAGCGTCGCGAAGACCGGCCCCTCCAGCATCCCCAGCGAGGCCACGCAGGGCGCGATGTCCCGACGCCGGTAGCCGACGTAATCTCCAGTCAATACGGTCAGATCCGGCGCCGAGGCGTTGACGTAGACCGCCAGCGCCTCCACGTGCCGGGGCTTGATCCAGCGGCCGAGGTGCACGTCGGTGACGTGCGCGATGCGCATCCCCTCGGTGCGGTGATCCACGCCGGGGTGTCGCAAGATGTATCGGTTGACCTCCACGCGCTTGAGCGGATTGATCATCGGACCTCCAGCCCCTAGAATGCTCTCTCTCTGGCCGGACCCTCGCTCGGCCCGCAAGAATATGAACACCCACCCCGCGCGCGCCAACCTCGCGCGATCCAGGGACACCAACAAACCCCGCAGCCGCCAGCGGGGGCGCAGGCCAGCCTCGTGTACAAACCCGAAAACCCGCTCATCGTTCAGTCCGACCGCACCATCCTGCTCGAGACGGCCTCGCCGCACTTCGAACGCGCCCGGGACCAGCTGAGCGTCTTCGCTGAGCTGCTCAAGAGCCCCGAGCACATCCACACCTACCGCCTCTCGTCCCTGAGCCTGTGGAACGCCGCCGCCCTCGGCCTGAGCGCCGAGGCCATCAAGGACACCCTGCGCGGCCTGAGCAAGTACGCCGTCCCCGACAACATCATCGTCGACGTCGACGACGCCATGTCCCGCTACGGCCGCCTCAAGCTCATCCGCGAGGAGGGCCGCCTCTTCCTGATCTCCGAGGACATCATCCTCCTTGAGGAGATCTGGGCCCTGCGCACCATGCAGACCTTCCTGCTCGGGCGCGTCGGCCACCGCCTTGAGGTCCGCGCCGACCAGCGCGGCTTCATCAAGCAGGCCCTCATCAAGGTCGGCTACCCCGTCGACGACCTGGCCGGCTACATGGAGGGCACGCCGCTCGACCTCTCCTTTCGCCAGCAGAGCCTCAGCGGCGAGCCCTTCGGCCTGCGCGACTACCAGGTCGAGGCCGTCGGCGCCTTCCACGCCAGCGGCTCCGTCCACGGCGGCTCCGGCGTCATCGTCCTGCCCTGCGGCGCCGGCAAGACCGTCGTCGGCATCGGCGTCATGGAGCGCGTCCGCACCAACACCCTGATCCTGACCACCAACACCACCGCCCTGCGACAGTGGCGCGACGAGATCCTCGACAAGACCACCCTGACCGCCGATCAGATCGGCGAGTACAGCGGCCACGAGAAGAACATCCAGCCCGTCACCATCACCACCTACCAGATCCTCACCTACCGCAAGAGCAAGGACGGCCCCTTCGTCCACTTCAACATCTTCGACGAGGGCAACTGGGGCCTGATCATCTACGATGAGGTCCACCTGCTGCCCGCCCCCGTCTTCCGCGCCGTCGCCAACCTCCAGTCCATGCGGCGCCTCGGCCTGACCGCCACCCTCGTGCGCGAGGACGGCAAGGAGGACGAGGTCTTCAGCCTCATCGGCCCCAAGAAGTACGACGTCCCCTGGCGCGTCCTCGAAAAACAAGGCTTCATCGCCACCGCCCTGTGCACCGAGATCCGCGTCCCCTTCACCGACACCGACCTGCGCATGGAGTACGCCCTGGCCGAGCCTCGCCAGAAGTTCCGGCTCGCCGCCACGAACCCCGGCAAGCTCGCCGTCCTGCGCCGCCTGCTCGAAGAGCACGCCGACGACCGCGTCCTGATCATCGGGCAGTACCTCGAACAGCTCGACGACGTCGCCAGGCTCCTCAAGGCCCCCATCATCACCGGCCGCACCCCACAGGCCCAGCGCGAGGCCCTCTACGAGCAGTTCCGCACCGGCGCGCTGCCCCGCCTCGTCGTCTCCAAGGTCGCCAACTTCGCCGTCGACCTGCCCGACGCCAACGTCGCCATCCAGATCAGCGGCACCTTCGGCTCCCGACAGGAGGAGGCCCAGCGCCTCGGCCGCGTCCTCCGACCCAAGAAGGACGTCAACACCGCCCGCTTCTACTCCGTCGTCACCCGCGACTCCGCCGAACAGGACCTCTCCAGCAAGCGGCAGCTCTTCCTCACCGAACAAGGCTACCGCTACGAGATCCTCACCGCCGACCCCTGAAGCTCAGTCAATCTCAGAGAACCTCAAGGCGCCGCGACCACGAAACTATCCCCCCTCTCTCCAAAATCACCTCTCAAGCCTCGCCCGACAGCCCCGCAGGCGCCCCCGTCGCTGGGGTCATGATCCCCGAGGGACTGTGACAGGTTGTCACGGTTTGAGGGCCTCGGCGTGATAATCGCCCGCTGGAGGTCGCCATTGACGGGGCGCGTCATATACTTGATCCTGGCACGCAAGTTGATTGCTCATGGCGAGGTGGGGTGCGTTGACACACCCCGAGGCTTGGAGACCACGATGAAGAAGCACGACGCCAGGACCACCTACCCGATGCCGCTCTTGCTGGCCGCGATGCTGGCCGCGCTCGTCGCCGGGTGCACGGACGGGGCGCTGTCGGTCGAGGGCAACTACGTCGACGGGCGCACGGGCGACTTCTACAACGGCGGCCGCAGCGTCGGCGGGCGGCCAGACGGCCCGGGCGCGCCCGGCCGCGTCGTCGCCGGCGGCGCCTCCATCGAGGTCTCCTCGCCGCTGCCGGGGACGATCGTCACCACCCCCGCGATCGTGGTCAAGGGCGTGGCGGTCAACGTCGACTCGGTCGTGATCAACGGCACCAGCGTCCAGGTCGTCGAGGGCGCCTTCCAGAGCAGCTTCCCGGCCACGGGCGAGGGGCCGCTGGACATCTCGATCGCGTCCGAGAAGCTGCCGACGCTGGTCGTGCCCGTGGTGGTCGACCTCAAGCCCCCCGTGCTCCGGGTCGACTCGCCTGCGCGCGGCGCCTTCATGGTCATGGGCCAGCAGGACCGGATCACCGTCAAGGGCGCCGCGACGGACGCGGCCACCCAGGTCAAGGAGGTCAAGGTCAACGGCCAGATCGTCACCCTGGCCCCCAACGGCTCCTTCTCCGTCGAGCTGACCCCCGCCGTCGGCACCAACTTCGTCCAGGTCGACGCCGTCGACGGCGCCGGCAAGACCGCCTCCACCGTCCGCGCGGCCGTCTACGGCCAGTTCCACGAGTGGGACAGGCCCACCGACGACGCCATCTCCCTGCGCCTGCGCGCTGACGCCATGGGCGTGATCGAGGAGGGCCTCGTCAACTCCCTCGGCGGCGACCTGCTCTCCAACGTCGACCTCGGCGGCGGCGGCGGCGACTTCGAGGTCCGCGGCATCAGCTACGGCCAGATCAGCCTCGACCTCATCCCCCAGAACGGCTACTTCGACACCACCATCCGCATCCACGACATGGTCATCGAGATCGCCACCGAGCAGCGCGTCTTCTTCTTCGACGTCACCATCACCGGCGACATCAGCGCCGACCCCGCCGAGCTGCGCGGCAAGCTCTACCTGCGCGCCGACGGCGCCGGCGGCGTCTCCATGGACCTGACCGACGTCTCCGTCCAGCTCCACAACTTCGACCTCAACCTCGATGGCCTCGTCGGCATCATCGACGGCCTCATCGAGGGCATGGTCGAAGAGCTGGCCACCAACATGCTCCTCGAAGTCCTCAACAGCGGCGGCCTCGGCGGCCTGCTCGGCGGCAGCGGCCAGCCCACCCTCGTCGACCTCCTCGGCCAGCAGGCCGAGCTCCAGCTCTACATCACCGAGCTCGGCATCGACCCCGGCGGCATGACCTTCGTCGCCGACGGCGGCCTCAACTTCAGCCCCAGCCCCCTGGCCCCGCCCTCGCCCGGCACCCTCAAGACCGCCAACCCGCCCCCGCCCGGCAACTCCGACGGCGGCCGCATGGTCCGCATGTCGCTCGCGGACGACTTCGTCAACCAGATCCTCGGCGGCGTCTGGCGCTCCGGCGCCCTGAACATCGACCTCGGCGCCGCGCTCGCTGGCGGCGACGGCGGCCTGCCGCTCCAGCTCAACGCCGGCACCTTCTCCCTGCTCGTCGGCAACGACCTGCTGACCTACGCCGACGGCCGCGAGACCCCCGTCGGCCTCGTCATGCGACCCCTGCTCCCCCCCGTCGCCCGCATCCAGGACGGCGACCAGATCATGAACGTCACCGTCGGCGACATGATGCTGGACTTCTCCCTGGAGCGCGCCGACGGCGCCTCGGTCAAGTGGGCCTCCGTCGCCATCCAGCTCGCCATCGACATCAAGATCGGCCTCAAGCCCGACGGCGAGCTCGACCTCCAGACCGACATGACCGTCAAGGTCGATCTGGCCGAGGAGCCCCTCTTCGACATCGACGACGCCGCCCTGGAGCAGATCATCGCCACCATGTTCTCTGGCCTGGCCGATGACCTCGGCGAGGGCGGCGGCATCGGCGGGCTGCTCGGCGGCGGCGGCGGCGGCCTCTTCGGCGACACCCCCGGCATCGGCATCGGCCAGATGGACGTGCGCGCCGACGGCCAGGCCCGCGACTTCATGTCCTTCTACGTCGACCTCCTGCTCGAGTAAGCCCTGAAGATCATGGGCCTTCCTCGGAGGCCCTCGCGCGCAAGCTCTGAAGATCACACATCTTTTTCAGACGCTCTCGCAAGCTCTGAAGGTCGTTGATCTTCTTCAGGCGCTCGCGCTCGCTTGATACGGAACCACGCTCAAGCCACTCACATGTTGGGCCACCAGGAAGCCCAGGATGAAAGTGGTTCGAACGTGTTTCCGTATGAGCCCTGAAGACCGTGGTCCTTCCTCATGCGCCCGTCGTTGGTTAAATTATTGATATTGTTGATGTTGTTTGGGTGGCCCCGCTCGCGTGGGCCCTTGAGAGCATTGATCTTCTTCGGGCGCCCGCGCCTGGAGGGCCGCCCGGTGCCCCGCGCCGATCGCGCTCAGAGCGCCGCGTGGCGGTAGGCGTCTGCGCGCGTCGCGGGCTGGGGGGCGGGCGCGGCGGGCAGGGGCTGGGGGCCTTCAGGGATCTCGGTGGCGATGGGCTCGCCGCTGCGGTAGACGCGCTGGCCCTGGAGCAGGCCCTGCAGATCCCAGAAGGACCATTGGCCGTGGGGCTTGTCGTCCTGAAAGAGCCCGGAGCTGGCCTGTCGGCCGTTGGGGTGCCAGAAGGTCCAGACGCCGATCGAGCGGCCCTGGTGGAACCAGCCGGCCTTGTGCCGCGCGCCCGTCTCCCACCACCACGTCCAGGCGCCGTGGCGGCGGTTGTCCTTGTAGGGCCCCCTGGCCTGAGGGCTGCCGTCCGGGTGGTAGAGCGACCACGGTCCCTCGCGGTGGCCATCGAAGAAGCCCCCCGATTCGATCAGGTGCCCGTTCGGGGCCCAGCGCCGCCAGAGGCCGTGGGGCTTGCCGTCCCAGTACTCCCCGCGCGAGGCCCGCAGCCCGTTGGGGTGCCAGGTGGTGAAGAGGCCGTGCTTGCGACCCTGGCGATACCAGCCCTCGGCCCTGCGGTGGCCGTCGGGGTGCCACGCCACGTACTGCCCGTGGCGCTCCTCGCCGCGCTGCTGGCGGAAGCTCTCCGGGGACCCGTCGGCGTACCAGCCGGAGACGGCGCCGTCGGCCTCGCGCCGCTCGTAGATCAGCAGCGTCCTGCCGGCCAGGGCGGCCGGCGGCTCCTGCGCCGCTGTCGGGCGCGTCGTTGTGGGGATGATCGAGGGCATCGGGTACCGCAGATCGACGTCCAGTGCTTCTCAAGCTCTAGCACAACCCGCGCGGCGGCGCGAGATCCCGCGCCTCGCGCAGCCCCGTGGGCGGGCTCGTCGTGTGGGGCGCTCGCCGTGCGTGGGGCGGTGTCAGGCGCGCGTGGGGCGAGCGTCGAGCGCAAAGAGGTGCCGAGGAGGGGTTGAACCTCCGACGCCCGGCCTGGCGCCGCGGATCAAGCGCCCTCGTCGGCGCGGAAGGTGTCGAGGCGGTCGTAGTGGCGGTAGCCGAGCTGGGAGAGCGCCTCGCGCGGGGCCAGGCCGATGTCGACGAGGGTCTTGGTGCCGTAGGTGCCGGCCAGGACCGGCGGGCTGTAGGCCTTGATCACCTCGGGGGTCTGGAAGGGGGGCAGCGGGAAGAGGATCTGGTGGGCGTGCAGGTGGATGAAGTGGGCCATCGACACCCGCGAGTAGCCCGGCGCGCGCGGGGCCTTGATGACGTGGGGGGTGGCCAGGAAGGCCCCTCCGGTGAGGATCTCGAGCTGCTGGCCGACCTGGGCCACGACGCAGCCCTCGGGGGGCTTGCCGGGGACCATCTGGCCCTGAGGGTGGGCCTTGGAGGGGCGCGTGCGCAGGTAGAGGCCGCACTGATCGTCGGGGCGGCCGCAGTACTGCCCCTCCGGCGAGATGAAGCGCCCTCCCGGCAGCAAGGTCAGCAGGTTGAAGTCCGTGTGCTCCTCGCCCCAGAGGATGTCGGTCTGGACCTGATCGGCGTTCAGGGGCAGGTAGCGCAGCGCGCGGGTGACGTGGGAGGCCCCGTAGGCCGCCGCCTCGAAGGTGTAGGGGGCCAGCCCCAGCGCGCGCGCGGCGCCCCGCAGCAGCGCCAGCCCCACCTCGTGGAGCTGGTGGCCGATGTCGAGGTAGCTGTCCCTGAAGCCCTCGTGGCCCTCGGGCCAGATGTTCGGGGCGTAGATCTCGGGGTACTCCATCAGGCCCAGCGGGTCGAGGGGCTCGGGGGCGGCGAAGAAGCACTCCTTGAAGTCCGGCTGGCCGCCGGCGATCACGGCCCGCTCGGTGTTCGGCGGGGTCCAGCCGCGCTGGAACCAGATGTCCGGCCGCGACATCGCCCGCTTCTCGGCCTCGTCGCAGGCCGTGAAGCCCTGGAAATCATTGTAGAAAGTGTCCAGCAGCGCCGGGTCGATGCCGTGGTTCCGCAGGTAGATCAGCCCGTAGGTGCCGAAGGCCTGCATGATCGCCTCGGTCGAGCGCGCCGTGCGCGCCGGGCTGGGGTGGGCGAGGTCTTCGAGGTCGACGATGGGGACCTGGAGATCGGACATGCTGTGCTCCGGGCTGCAGTGGTGGTCGAGCGGGCCGGGGCGTCGGCGCGCGGCTTGATCTGTGCCCATAGCAGGTGGCGGGCGGGCGTGACAAGCCCGCCTACTTGCGGGCCATGTGATCCTCGAAGTGGCTGCCGGTCTCCTCGACGAAGCGATCGCGCAGGGTCGCCAGCGCCGCCATGATCTCCAGGCGCTCCAGGGTCAGGCGCTGGATGAGCTTGCGGTCGGTCAGCACCAGGGTGCGCAGGATGATCCGATCCCTGTAGCGGGCCAGCTGTCGCCGGTAGCGCAGGTAGAAGAAGCCGGCCGGCGGCAGGGAGAGCAGATAGAGGAAGGTCAGCAGCAGGCTGTGCTGGCTCAGGAGCCAGATCCCGAGGGCCTGGGCGGCGTAGAAGAAGGGGTAGAGCGCCATGCCGGCCACGAAGCCCTGGAAGGCCCTGCGGGCCTCGTCCGGGGCCTTGAGCGCGGCCGCCTTGGTCAGCTGGTAGGGCAGCAGGTTGTGGATCAGGCCCCAGATCGCCACCGGCGCAAAGAGGAGCGCGTAGAGGGTGAACTTGAGCGACTCCTTGCGCAGCGAGAGCGTGTGGGGCTTGCGCTCCAGGAAGTTGTGGTGGAGCTGGACCTGGGAGAGGTGCTCCTTGTAGGCGCGCACCCGCTTGCGGATGTCGTCGACCAGCTCCGGGTCCGAGCTGATGAAGTGCGTGATCGCGTCGGCGATGCGCTGCTTCATCCAGAACTTGTCGTCGAGGTCGGCCCTGGCCTCGGGGGTGTTGCGCAGCTCGTCCATGACGCGATCGCCGAGGCTCTTTGCGCCCTCCCACTGCCCGATCATGTCGTCAATCAGGCGCCGGCCGTAGATGTCCCAGATGTCCTTCGTCAGCGAGAGCACCACGTCCGACTCGATGTGCGTGGCCGCCTGCCGGATCTCCTCCTGGAGGGTGTCGGTCAGATCGCGGGCCGCCGCCCTGGGGTCCTCGCGGTGCTGGTCGGCCCACGCCGACACCTCGATCGGCGCCCCGAAGCGCACCAGCACGCTGGTCAGGAAGCGATCGCGGTTCTCGAAGTTGAGCCCCACGGGGATGATCCGCACCCCGGCCCCGTAGTCGGCCAGCGCCTCGGCCCCGAGCGCGATCCGCGCCGTGCCGGTCTTGATCTCGTTGACGGCGCGCTCCTCGGAGTTGTGCCCCTCCGGGAAGATCCCGATGCAGCCGCCGCCCAGCAGCGTGTCGTAGGCCCGCCGGAAGCTGTCCTCGTTGCGGCCGGTCTGGGTCGGATCGTCCTGGGCCCTGTAGACCGGGATCACCCCGCACTGATCAAAGAGCGCGGCCACGAGGGGGTTCTTGAAGAGGCCGCTGCGCGCCATGTAGCAGACCGTCCGCTCGGTCTGCGTCCCGAGCACCACCGTGTCCATGATCGAGTTGGGGTGGTTGGCCGCGAAGATCAGCGGCCCGGCGTGCGGCACGTTCTCGCGCCCCGAGGACTGGATGTCGACGTAATAAAGCCCCAGCGCCGCGCGCAACATCTGCCGCAAGGCTCGGTACAACACCGGCATGGCGATCCTCGCCTGAAGGCCCCAGGGCACGCCGGACGACCCGCCGCCCCCCTCAAGAGCTCCAATGCCCTCAGGATGCGCGCTTTGTGACCCAAAGGCCAGCCCGCGCCCTGAGGGCCTCCCTCATGGGCAGCTCGCCCTCAGGCGCCCCCACAGAGGGGCCGACGAGGCCATCGTCTGGCCCTCGGGCGCCCTCAGGCGGCCGTCGGGGCCTGAGGTTCAACCGCGCGTCGCGGCGAAGAGCTCCATGAAGCGCGCCGACGCCACGATCCCGCCAAAGAAGCAGTCCAGGTCGATCTTCTCGTTGGGCGAGTGCAGCCGGTCGTCGGGCAGCCCGAAGCCCATCAAGACCACCGGGATCCCGAGGATGGCGCTGAAGTCCGACACCACCGGGATCGACCCGCCGCTGCGGATCAGGACCGCGTCGGACCCGAAGGCCTCCGCCAACGCCGCCCGCGCCGCGCCGACCGCCACGCCCTCGGCGTTGACGATGACCGGATTGCCCCCGTGCAGCTCGCGGACCTCGACCTTGACGCCCTCGGGCGCGTGAGCCTCGAAGTGGGCTTTTATCTTGGCTCCGATGTCCTCCGAGCCCTGATCCGGCACCAGCCGGCACGAGAACTTCGCCATCGCCTTGCTCGGCAGCACCGTCTTGGCCCCCTGGCCAACAAAGCCGCCGAGAATCCCGTTGCAGTCCAGCGTCGGCCTCCCCCAGCTCCGCTCCAGCGTCGTAAAGCCCTCCTCGCCGACCATCTTCGGCGCCCCGCAGCTGTCGCGGAACTTCTCCTCGTCGAAGGGCAGGGCCGCCCACGCCGCGCGCTCCTGCTCGGTCAAGGCCCGCACGTCGTCGTAGAAGCCCTCGACCCTCACCCGCCCCGCCTCGTCCTTGAGCGAGGCGATCAGCGAACACAGGGTGTTGATCGGGTTGGCCACCGCCCCGCCGAAGAGCCCCGAGTGCAGATCGTGCCCAGGCCCCTGCACCTCCACCTCAAAGTAGGCCAGCCCCCGCAAGCCGTAGACGATCGCCGGCATCCCCGGCGCGAACATCGACGTGTCCGAGATCACCACCGCGTCGGCCGCCAGCGCCTCTCGCCGCGCCTCGACGTAGGGCGCCAGGTTCGGGCTGCCGATCTCCTCCTCACCCTCGACCAAAAACTTGAGGTTTAGCGGTAGCTTACCGTTCAACGCGAGGTGCGCCTCGGCCGCCAGGACGTGCGCGATCATCTGGCCCTTGTCGTCGGTCGCGCCGCGGGCATGCAGCCTTCCGTCGCGCACCGTCGGCTCAAAGGGCCCCGTCACCCACAGCTCCAGCGGATCGGGCGGCTGGACGTCGTAATGCCCGTAGACCAGCACGGTCGGCGCCTGCGGCCCCGCGCCCATGTGCTCGGCGTAGACGATGGGGTGGCGGGCCGTCTCGTGGATCGCCACGTCGAAGCCCATCGCCGCGAAGCGCTCCTTGAGCCAGCCCGCGGCAGCCCGCACGTCGCCGCCGTGGGCCGGATCGGTCGAGACGCTCGGGATGCGCAGCAGCGCCTTGAGGTCTTCGAGGTGCCGCTCCCGGTGTTGCTCAAGGTACGCCTTCATCTCTCCCATCGCGCCGTCCTCCGTGGTCGTGGTTGCCACCGCCCCCATATCTTTTTTGCCCCCCCAGTGTCCATAGCCGCCGCACACGACCCCGGGGCGGACGACTCCCGAGCATCGCGGGCCATCACCAGTCCCGGGGAGCGATCACATCCTCGATGTCGACGCCCGCGAAGCCATAAGCCTGGACGATGAATCCGAAGTCGGCCGCCATGACCTCGCGCGCGACGGTCTCAAGCTCGCTGTCGTGCTCTCCGAACTCATCCTCCAGGTCGTTGATCCTCTCCGTGGCGGCGTGGGTGATCTGGAGCAAGGCCGGGACGTCGGCGGGCGTGGTGTGCTCGATCTCGTGGCACATCTCCAGGAGGATCAGCTTGATCTTGTCCACGAGAAAATCAGGGTAGTAGGCGTCGTCGTACATCTCCTTGAGCATGGGGTGATTTTTGATCTGTAAGTTTTTGATTTCCATTGTTTTTATAGGTGTTGGTGTCGATCGGGCCTTCCCGGCACGGCAGCGTGGCATCCTTTCAAGTTGCCCTCATGTGCGCTCTTCGTCCTGCGACTGTGCCGCTGAGGAGCGAGGTAGTCAACCCGGCCAGGGCTCTTGTGGCGTTGTCTGGGCCATGGGGAGCAAGGGCGGTTCGATCGCCGCACTTCAGACGGCGCTTGCGTTTGAGGTCAGGGCTCCCAACACTAATGATCGCGCTCACGATCCCCTGGACACGTCTGGAATTGTCGAGGTCTGCCCATGTCATCGTCGATTGGCGCTTACCGGCTTGATCGCAAGATCCTGGAACAATCCTCCGCCGAGCTCTGGCTGGGGCAGGCCGATCAGGGGCCGACGCGCCTCCTGTGGGTCTTGCCCCCGACGTCGAAGGAGGCCAGCGCCGAGGGGATCGCGCGCGTGGAGGCGCTCAGGCCCCTGGCCGCGCGCTGCTGGCCTCGGATCGTGGATGTGCAGGCGCGGCTGCTGGTCATGGAGGTCCCCGCGTGGCTGCCCCACGACGTGCTGATCCTGGATCCGTCGCGGACGCCGCGCGTGGCCCTGCGGCGGGTGCTGGCGATGTGTCGAGATCTGGAGGCCGCGCGCGCGGCTCTGGTGCGTGCGCGGCTGGCGGGCGGCGCGAAGGCCCCGCGCTGCTTTGACATGGGCGATCATCACCAGGGCAATGGAGATCCCTTGCTGCTGGGGTTCTTGCGGAGGTTATGGGCGGGCCGGGACATGGTCGTGAGCGTGCAGACGCCCTGGCTTGGGTCGGCGCCCTTCCTGATCGGGATGGAACTGTTCTCGCAAGCCACGGGACAGATGGCCTTTCCGCCCAGCGCGCTGGTCCACGGGCGCTTCGGCGACGCGCTCTCCGAGGCCTGGGGCGACCTGGAGCCCGACATGGCGCACCTGTGCCGTCGGCTCATGGACATCGACGACCCGCTGGCGGAGGCGCGGCGCGACGGTGGGGTGGAGGATCGGGAGCCTCCCGAGCTGGTCGATGCGGTGCGCTGGCTGGAGGTGTACCTCGTCGAGCACCCGGGGGATCACCCGGAGATCGACGGGCTGTTGCTGGACACGGCGCTGGAGTGGGCGCGGGAGAAGGCCTATGAGGGCGACCTGGGCGCGATCCGGGTCTTGCTGACGCGGCGCCCCGAGTATGGGCAAGTGCCCGCGATCGCTGAGTATATCTGGGCGCACTTCGAGGGGGCGCTGCTCGGGCCGCTGCGCGAGGGCTGGCCGATGCCGGCCTGCTATGCAGAGATCATCGAGCGGCTCGGCCCGGCCAGCGGCGCGCTCGTCGAGGTGCTGGAGGAGGAGGGCCGGGGGGTCGGGGCGAGGGTGTCGGCGGCGTTGTTGCTGGGATCGATGGGGGCCGAGGGGGCGTCCAGGGCGTTGGTGCGGGCGCTCAACGCGCCGCAGCCCGGCGTCGCCCGCGCGGCGAAGGAGGCGCTGGACAGGATCGGCGCGGCGCCGCCGCTCGGGCTGGACGCGCGGAGGACCCGGATCGTGCCCTGCTCCCAGGCCTGGGCCGACATGGCGGCGATGGACGGGGGCGAGCAGGTGCGCTTCTGCGACAAGTGCGCCACCCCCGTCGTGCGGGTGCAGGATCTGGAGGCGCTCGGGGCGATGGCCGGCGTGGGCTGCGCCTTCTTCGATCCGCCGGCGCTGACGGCGCAGGGCGCCTTGATGGTGCGCGCGACGACGGGGATGTCGTGGTCGCTGGCGCCGGGAGATCGGATCCGCGTCGGCGCGCAGTGGCCCAGAGAGATCGGGCACGACGCGCTGGCCCCTCGCCATGCCGAGATCGAGCACCTCGGCGGCGGGCAGATGGCCGTGCGGGCGCTCGACGGCGAGGTGCACCACGGCGCCGTCCGGGTGACGGAGGCGATCTTCGCCCTCGATGAGCGGGTGGATGTCTGGATCGGGCCGCTGCGCCTGACCCGATCGGGCGCCGATCAGGCCGTCGTGGTGTCGGGTCAGGAGCCCGTCCGGCCGATGATGGCGGGGCGAGTCGCGGCGCCCTGGGAGCGCGGCGAGCCTCCTCTCCTGCCGCCTGGGATGCCCGCCTTCGAGCCGCCGAGGCTGGCCGGCGCGCCCATGCCCCTGACCCTGCCGCCTGTGGATCCCACGCCTGAGTCGCCTGAGGATCGCAAGGAGAAGAGCCTGTGGGCGCGCTTCAAGGAGCTCCTGTGATCGCGGCACTCCCCCTGCTGTCCTCCCCCTCGTCACTCCCCCTCCTGTCCTCTCCCTGGCTTGACTCCCCCTGCTGTCCTCCCCCTCGCTGCGCAAGGGGGAGGGACGCTCGCGGTTCGGGCAAGGGGGATCGGCACTCCACCCCCTGTCCCCCTCCTCGCTGCGCAAGGAGGGGGAACGCCCGTATTACGGACACGTCGGGATCGGGGAGTCGACTTCGATGGCAGGCAAGGGGAGAGCGGCGAGTCGACTTCGTTGACGGACACGTCGGGATCGGCGAGTCGACTTCGTTGACGGGCACGGAGAGATCGGCGAGTCGACTTCGGTGACGGGCAAGGGGAGATCATCGAGTCGACTTCGTTGGCGGACACGGAGAGATCGGGGAGTCGACTTCGTTGGTGAGCTCTGCACGTTGACGGTCCACCCGGGCTTGCGCCCGGGCCTTGGGTTTTGTCCTGGGTCGCCCCGCCCTCTGGCGGGGCTGGCGACGGGCTGGATGTGAACCGGGGGCTGGCGACGGGCCTGGGGGGAGTTCAGCGGGGGTCTTCCCAGTCGGGGTTGCAGGTCCCTTTGTCGTGGTGCTGCTTCTGGTTCTTGATGTACCGGGTGAGGTGCGGGACGTTTCCGGGGGCGACGCTCAGGCCGAAATAGCCGTTTTGCCAACGGAAAGGCATGGGCATGGGCGTGCTTCGGTTCAGACGCAGGCTGCTGACGGACTTGAGTTGCCTCATGAACGCCGCAATGCTCGTGGATGGGGCAGGGCACAGGCGAGGTGGACGTGGTTGTGGACGCCGCCGATCGCGATGAGGGCGCCTTCGAGCTCTTTGACCAGCCCCGTGATGATGGGGTAGAGCGCCAACTTGACCTCCGGGGTGATCAGCGGCGCGCGGGCCTTGGTGCCGAGGACGAAGTGATATTGGAGTTTGATCAAGGACATGTGCAACCTCACAGGGGGCGCGCCAGCCATCGAGGTTTTCGGCGCTCGCCCGCTCTTGTTGCGCCTTCGTGGACTTTTTCTTCCCTTATCGTGCCCTCACCCCAACATCACCCCGTCGCCAGCCCCGCCGAAGGGCGGGGCTTCCTGGGACAAAACCCAAGGCCCAGGCGCAAGCCCGGGTGGACCGTCAACGTGCAGATCGCATCAACGAAGCCGACTCGCCGATCTCCCCTTGTGCGTCAACGAAGTCGACTCGCCGATCCCGACGTGTCCGTCAACGAAGTCGACTCGATGCTCTCCCCTTGTCCACCAACGAAGTCGACTCCCCGATCTCTCCGTGACCATCAACGAAGTCGACTCGCTGATCTCCCCGTGCCCATCAACGAAGTCGACTCCCCGATCCGCCGTGCCCGTAATACAAGCGTTCCCCCTCCTTGCGCAGCGAGGAGGGGGACAGAGGGTGGAGTTCGCCGATCTCTCCGTGCCCGTCAACGAAGTCGACTCGCCGATATCGTCGGGATCGTGGCGTTGGCGCTGGCCGTGGGGTTGCTGGGAGGGTGCGGGGAGGCGCCTGTCGAGAGGGGGACGGCGGCGCTGGGGGGTTTTGCGGAGGATCCCAGGATCGCGCCGGAGGACATCCTGGATGAGGGCGAGGCGCTGCTGTCGCGGATCGACGTGGAGATGGAGGAGGCCCAGTGGGCGGCGCTGCGCGCGGATCCGGGGTCGAGGGAGGAGCGCCCGTGCGCGGTGACGCTGGGGGGCAGGCGCTACGAGGGGGTGGAGATCGAGCTGCACGGCGGCTTCGCGCGCACGGCGCCGAAGAAGTCCTTTCGGATCAAGTTCGCGGGGGAGAGGCCATTTTACGACGCGTTCGGGGAGGGGCCGGAGCGTCTGCATCGGCTGGTGTTGCAGGCCTCGTGGATCGATCGGACCTTCATGCGCAACAAGCTGACGATGGATCTGATCCGGGCGCAGGGGGGGCTGTCGCCGCGCGTGTCGTACGCCGAGCTGGTGGTCAACGGGCGTTACGAGGGCTTGTACACGGTCATCGAGCGGATCGACGAGGACTTCGTGGCGAGGCAGGGCTGGAGCCCGGCGGGGAACCTGTACAAGGCCGAGAACCACAACGCGAACTGGGGGCAGAAGGCCGATCCGCTCAACGGCTTCAAGAAGATGCTCGGTGAGGGGCAGCCGAGCGGCGATCTGGGCGAGCTGCTCAGGGTGATCCACGCGACGCCCCTGGAGTTTGAGCGCTTCGAGGCGGAGGTGGGGGCCTTGCTGTCGCTGGAGGACTTCATGGTGTTCAGCGCGGCGCACATCTTCGCGATGAACACGGACACGTTCACGAAGAACTACTACCTGTACCACGACCCGCTGGCCGGGGGGGGCGCGGGGGGTCGCTTCAGGCTCGTGAGCTGGGACGCGGACGCGACCTTCGCGAACAACTGGGACGGGGCGGCGATCGAGGCGGGGGAGGGGCGGCTGATCGGGCACGACAGGCTCTCGCCGCGCCTCTTCGGGATTCCTGAGTACGAGGCGATGCACCTGGAGCGGCTGCGGGGCGCGCTGGAGGGCGGCGATTTCTCGCCGGAGGCGATGCGAGAGCGGACGGCGGCGCTGCGGGAGCAGTTCAGGTCGGCGGCCGGTCGAGACGCGATCCGGTGGCGTGAGCGCGACACCTTCGAGGGGGAGGTTGACCGGCTCGACGGGGTCTTCGAGGTCCGGCGGCGGGCGCTGCTGGAGGCGATGGATCGCTGAGGCGGTTGCGCGACGGGTGCTTCGCGCAATGCTCGTGGAGGCGACGGATCGCGGGCTCGCCGCTGCGGTGAACGTGGCCTAAGTATTCTATATGGATTGGTTTTCAGGGGGTCAGCGCTCGAAGTTGGTCAGGCCGCTGGGCGGCGGGCCGAGTCGGAACTGGCCGCGTCGGCGGCTGAAGAAGCGGACCCAGTGCCAGGTGGCGTCGGATCGTCGCCACAGGAGGCTCTGCGTGGGGTGGTTGGCGATGGCCATGAGGGCGCGCTGGGCGTTGAAGGAGAGGTGGTCGTCGTCGGTGATGGCGCGGACGAGCTCCCAGATGTGTCGGCGGTCGATGGCGGGGATGTCGTAGCCGGCGTTGAGGAAGCCGGCGGCGAGCCACGCGTTGCGGTCCTGGTTGCCATGTCGCTCGATCCAGCGGTGCCAGGGTTCGACGGCGGCCTCGAGGGCCTCGGGGGTCAGGGAGGGGTCGTCCCAGGCGAAGCCGATGGTGTGGTTGGTCAGGCGCGAGAGGGCGCGGGCGGCGCGGCCGCGGACGACGGGGTCTTCGTGGAGGAGGGCGCCGATGAGGGGTCGGACGGGTTCGGGGCGGTCGCTGTCGGCGGCGGCCTCGATGGCGGCGAGCCGGACGCTGAGGCCGCGGGAGATGGCGCTCAGTTCGAAGCCTGAGAACTTGGGCTCCTTGACGGAGAGGAGCAGGGCGGGGGCGATGCCGACCTCCTCTTCGGGGATCTCCTCGGGGGCGAGCACGACCTTGGGGGGTGGTCGGGTGTAGCTGGCGACGATGGAGGCTGGCAGGGGTCCGGAGTACATGTGGTCGTAGGCGGGGTCGGCGATGACGCGGGCGAGGAAGTCGCCGGTCTGGCCGCCGCCGATGGTCTGGAGGGCGTCGAGGAAGGCGACCTTGGCGCTGGGGTCGGCCTCGTGGTCGAAGCGGGCCATGAGATCGTGGGCGTGGCTGGCGTTGCCGATCTGGCCGATGGCGGTCGAGGCGGCGGCGCGGACGCGGGGTTCGTCGTCGTTGAGTCGGGCGAGGATGTCGGGGAGGCGGTTGTTGGCGCCGAGCAGGACGAGGCGCTCGATGGAGCGCGCGCGGATCTCGGGGGTGGGAGAGCGAAGCTTGTTGTTGGCGACGAGCTGGATGCGCTCGGCCAGGGCGGCCTTGTGGAGGTTGGTGCCGTTGTGGACGGTGCCGCCGTTGACGCAGCCGCCCAGGACGTCCTTGAGGCTGCAGAAGATGCGCAGGTGGAGGTGGTCGTCGTGCGGGGAGGCGTGGCTGGGCTGGACGAGGATCTTGTCGGCCCTGGCGACGAGGTGTCCGGGTTCGCCTTTCTTGCGGGCGTGATCCAGGAGCATCTTCTTGAGGGGAGAGGCGATGAAGAGGTACTGGATCTGGGCCTTGTTGACGGTCAGGAGGGCGCGCACGAGGGTCCAGGTGCGGGCGGGGTCGAAGCGGTAGTAGCCGTTGTGGCTGGTCGAGCGGCCGTTCTTGTCCACCTGGAGGAGATCGGGCGGATCGACGGGGTGGCCCTGGGGGTTGGTGTAGCAGAAGGCGATGTCGGCGTCGCGGCCGGTGTTGTGGCTGACGGACCAGGGGATGTCGCCGCCGCCGCGGCGGCCGATGTTGCCGAGCCAGAGGCGGCGGCCGTGGAGGCGCCACAGGACGCCGGAGGCGTGGACGAGGAGGTCGATCATCTCGTCGGTGCCGTAGTTCAGGCCGCGCTCGCGCTGTCGGGGGAGGATGTCGTAGGTCTTGCCGGGCAGGGGGAGGATGCGGGCGTTGACGAGGTAGCCCTCGGTGGTGGTGCCGATGGAGACGGACACGTCGTGGGGCTCGTCGTCGAGGAAGGGGTGGTAGGGTTCGATCCAGACGGGCTCGATCACGGAGGGAAGGGATCCTTCGAAGGGCGGCGCGTCCCCGTCGAGGGTGTTCGAGGTGGTGTCGGAGGGCTGATCCGGGCGGACGGTCAGCGCCGGGCGCACCCGCAGCGGCGTCTCGGGCGTGCTCCCGGGCGGCGCGGAGGGCGGCTGGGCGTAGAGGGCCTCGGGCATGAAGACGCCCCGGTGGACCGTGCAGTAGCCCGCCATCACCCCCATTGCCACGACGGCTGCGGTCAGCAGCAGTTTTTGAAGACCTTCGGGCTTGGACATCGGCAATATCGCGGCCCCGGCGTGGACTCCTTCGCCACGCCCGTCTGAGTCAACACAACGCGTCGCGTCTATTGTCCCACCGCATCGGTTGTTTCACCACCTTTTTAGGCAGAAGGGGCACGGGGTAGATCGGATGTTCAGGTGTTGGGCTCTCTGAAGCCCTGCGGGAACTCCGGCCACACCGCCCCAGCGAGAGTCGCCCTGGCGCTCATTGGAGGCAGCCTGACCTGAAGCCGACCTTTATCTATAATTCTCCGTGGCTGATCGCGCGCTCGGCGGGGTTGTTCGACAACTCCACCCCCTCATGCTCAAGCCACGTCCACATCAAGGGTTCTTCTTTGAGCAGCGTTCTCGACCACGACGGCGCTCGTGGCATCCTGATCCCCTTATCGAGGCCTCCTGAACAGGCACCTCGCCGCCATCGGCCAGTAACGCCTGCTTGACTTGCGTCGGGCGCTGGTAAAGGATTCGTTCCTTGCGGCTGCACTTGGGCACGCTGCCTTTACCAGCGAGAGGGCCATGTCGAAGCGAGAGACGGGGCGGTACGAGCGCACCTCGGCGGGCGGCGAGCAAGTCCAGGCCTTCGTGCCCCACCCGTTGCCCCCAGCCGAGCCTTCGCTCCTCATCCAGGGGGAGCTGGCCGAGCGCGTGCGGGCGGCCGAGCAGGCGCTCGTGCGCCTTGATCTGGCCGGAGAGATGGTGCCTTCGCTCGACTGGTTCATCTACGCCTTCGTGCGCAAGGAGGCGGTGCTCTCGTCCCAGATCGAGGGGACGCAGGCCACGCTCATGGACCTGCTCAACTACGAGGCCAAGACAGACGCGCCCCCGCCCAACGCGGACGTCGAGGAGGTCTGCAACTACCTCAACGCGCTGACCTTCGCCCGCGCCCAGCTCGCTGCCCCATCCGGCCTGCCGCTCTCGATCCGGCTGCTCAACGAGATGCACCGGCTCTTGCTCCGAGGCGTGCGCGGCCAGAACAAGCAGCCCGGCGAGGTCCGGCGCAGCCAGAACTGGATCGGAGGGAGCCGCCCAGGCCATGCGGTCTACGTGCCCTCGCCCCCGAACGCGCTGCCCGAGGTGCTCTCCGCGTTCGAGCGCTACATCCACACCGACGACGCGCTGCCGGCGGTGGTCCGTGCCGGTCTGCTCCACGTGCAGTTCGAGACCATCCACCCGTACCTCGATGGCAACGGGCGCATCGGCCGCCTGCTCGTCACCCTGCTGCTTGAGCACTGGCGCCTGCTGACGCGCCCGCTGCTCTACCTGAGCCTCTTCTTCAAACGCCATCGGCAGGAGTATTACCGGCGCCTGAACGCCGTGCGGGTCGACGGCGACTGGGAGGCGTGGCTGGACTTCTTCCTCGACGGGGTGGCGACCATCGCCGACGAAGCCGTCGCCACCTCGCGCGACCTCTTCGCCCTGGTGACCGCCGACCGCCAGCGCGTCATCCACCACACCGGCGTCAACCTGCTCGCCGTGCAGCTCTTCGAGCGGCTGCCGAGCCAGCCCATCGTCACCGCGCCGTGGGTCGTGGAGGCGCTGTCCACGACAAAGCCCACCGCGGGCCGCGCCATCGAGGCGCTCGAAGGCGCCGGCGTGCTGGTGGAGACCACCGGCAGGAAGCGCGATCGTGTCTACGCGTACCGGGCCTACCTCGATCGGCTGCGCGCGGGGACGGAGCTCGGAGACGAAGGAGATGATCGCTCATCAAGAGGCTCGGCTCACAGCCCTGGAGGCTGAGATGGCCGAGCTGCGGGCCAGGCGGTCGAAGGACTCCACCAACAGCCACAAGCCCCCTCCAGCGACAACCCCAACGCCACAAAGCGCAGACGCACAAAGGCCCGCTTCGCGTCCACGTTCACGGGAGGAAAGCATGTTCAGATCTGCTGTTCGAGACCGTTGTGGCCGGGCTCGGACCCCCAAGAGACAGGCCGGAATGCACCATCAGGGCCTTTTGAAAGGCCATCTCGGGCACAAAATGTCCTCCGACCACCAAGGACGATCCCGTCACCATCGACCTCCGTGACCCCGTGAACGCATACCACCGCTGTAAGGCGCGCTCGGCACTTCGAACAAATCTTGGGGCGCATAACGGTCAGCATCAGCTGCGGCGCGCAGCGCCGTCAGCTGCATGCTGTTGTTAGGCGCCCTACGTGCTCGTGCGCCAGTCCGGGGCAGTCCAAGACCCTGCCACGTGGCTGGTTCCCAAACACGCCGTTGACGCGCGCAATCGCCCGCGTCATCCCATGGCCGCGCATCGGCCGATATGCGTCGATCGCAGCCTCGGGGCTTCGAAGCCGGTGAGCGCCCTGTCGCGCAAGGGCTCAGCTGTCCGCCTTCGCGGCTTTCGTCATGGCAACATCCAACTCGGACCGGAAACCAACGACACCGCCATCCCTGAGCCTCTGGTAGAACACGTTGTAGCTCTTCGGTGACATCATGTTGAACTGATAGCGCGTTGGAATCTTGGCCTGCTCAAGCCACTGGTTGAGCCGCTTGAAGTGGTCCGTCGCGTATTCGTGCTTCTTGATGTTGTCGGCGGATGGGTCAGCGATTTCCTCGTCGCCCTTGACCTCGACAACGAAGATTTGGTCGCCCTGCTTGATGAAGAAGTCGGGGCTGAACTCACCGCGCTTTGGCTTGTTCCCCTTCTTCCACGCATACTCGATCCAGTAGAAGCCAACGGGCGTGCTCTTCAGCCAAGCATCTATCTTTTGCGCGTTATCAGAGTTCGTGAGCTCACGGACGAACGTTCGTTCGGGCTTTGCGTCCACGATGACTAGATTCGCGGGCGTCTTGAACAAGCTGCTCTTCGTGATCGGAACACGGCCCGTCACGAAATCCCCATCCTCATCCATCACCTCGTGGAAGAATTCCTTCTGCTCGTCCACCAGCGTGCTCTCGCATCCGGGCACGTAGAACACCGTCTTCGATCCGCGCCGTAGCTCGGCAGCGCTGCAACTCTCGACCTGCCGGGTGGAGGTGTTTACCGGCGCGAGCGCCTTGGGCGACAGCTTGTAAACCACCCGCTTCGCCGCTTTGCGCCGGAGCGTTCCCAGCGACTGCAAAAACTTCTGCCGGTTGTCGTCCGTGATCTTGCCGGACTTGATCTTCGCGTGCTTGAGCGATGCCGCGACGATCTCTTCGCACTTCGAGCGTGGGAACTTCTTGGCGTAGCTCGTGCGATCCTTCGGGTCTTTGGCATCCTTCGATTCGTCGTCAATCGACTTGAGCCGCTGATACATCTGCTCGGCGACTTCCTCGACCGTCCATGTCTTGTGGTGGATCGTGGTCTTGAATTTGATGTGCTCGCCAGTGACGGCGCGCTCAAACCCTACCGTCACATCCTCCGCTTCGACTTGCGTCGGGAGATCCACGTAGCCGTCCTCGAACAGCTTGTATTCGCCCTTCTTGGCGTAGGTCGTAACGTCCTCGTCTCGCGTGTAGTCGAGATTGTGCAGCTCGAAGTTGTGAGGCGATGCCGGGTCAACGGTGGATGTCAGCCGCCGCTCGATCTCCAGAATCTCGTTCACCAGATGCTTGATCCGGTTGGACCACGAGTCGTGGTTGAACACCGTGACGACCGGCTCCTCACCCTTCCAGCCATCGGGACGACGCAAGCCGCGCCCGAGAACCTGAGCGATGAGCAGCTTGCTATTGAAGGCGCGTTCTTCGTGCGGGACGATTTGGAACACGTTCTTCACGTCCCAGCCTTCGCTGAGCATCGACACGGACACGATCCATTCGACCTTGCTGGCGGGGCTGTCCACCACCCGCAGCTTGGCGACGTTCGGCTGGTGCTTCGCCGCCGAAGTCACGCACAGAACCTTCGCCGCCGCCTGGTCAGACTTGAGACCTTCCCACTCCTTCAGGAAGTCCTGCAACTCTTCGGCCACCTGCTCCGCGCCTTTGATGTTCTGCGTGACGACAATCGTCAGCGGTCGGATGCCGCGCGCCTTGAGCTTCTTCTTCCAGTCGATGTGCCGGTTGTAAACCAGTTGCCACTTCTCCTCCGGCTTCTCCGCCGCCGGAGGGAGCTCGTCCACATACTCCACCGTTTTGACGAACTTCTCCTCAATGGCCTGCCGCAGAGAATAGCGGTGAACCACGTCCGCAAAATAGTCGTCCGCCACGTAGCATGTGCCGGAAGCGCCAACAACCATTCGGAATCCGTATTCCGGGTTGTCGAGAAATTCTTTCCACCGTTTGGACGTCGTCCCCGATTCGTTGGCGACGTGATGCGCCTCATCGTTGAGCACGGCCACGCGCGCGCCCTTGCCCTTCAAGTTCTCGCGGATGGATGACCTCGTGTTCTCCAGAATCGCGTGGTAGTTCTCCACGCAGATCGAACCATCCACGATGCTTTCCGAGGCGTTGATAATCTTTGGCGTCTTGAACTTCGCACCCTCGGGCAGCGCATCGCGGAGATCGCTGTTGCCCGCCAGTTCTTTGAACTTTGCCAGCAGTCCGGCTTCGATGGTGTTCGACGGACAAAGCACCAGCACGCGGTCAACCGCGCCCTCGGCCAGCAAAATCAGCCCGATCCCGTAGAGCACATAGCTCTTCCCCGTTCCCGTGGCCTGATCCACCGAGCAGGCGAGCTGGTCGGGCAGTTGAAGCTGCTTTTCCATCCCGGCCCACGACCCGTAGCGTTCCTGCAGCTCCGTGTTGTCGTCAAAATTCTCTTTCGCCAGCGCCCGGAGGTTGTCGTATTTGCCGCCGAGCAGGAAGCGCAGCGTCGCACGGATCGCCTCCTTCTGATATTCCCGATAGCCGCAAAGCTCATCCAGGAATGCCTCATACTTTCCCTCGTCCCATGTCTTCGGGTCGATGTTCTCCGTGACCTTCAGGATCAGGTCTTCGTTCCGAAATGTGCGTTTGTCGCCTTTGGTGCTCATGGTGGGTTACTTCTTTGCTTTCTTCGCTGCCTTCTTGGCCGCTTTTTTGACGGGCTTCGCCGCCGCCTTCGTGCCACCCACCCCGAACTTGCTGGCCGGGATGACTTCGCGCGCCTCGTTGCCGTAGATGTCCACAAACACCGCCATGAGCTGCTTGCCGACTGATTCGAGCGGGAAGCGCACTTCCCAATCCGCCTTCTGGATGGCCTCCGCGTAAAACACCGCATCGAGGTCGAACACGTCGGACTCCGTGTCGAAGTCATAATCGAGCATCACCATCGAAAGCGTCTCGCGATTGGCCTTCTTGGTGGCATCCCGGACCACCGCTTCGCTCTTGAAGGTTTTGATGCGGATCACGCCCTCGCTAAGCATTTCTCCCTTTCGCGTGTTTGCCGTGGCCACGTAATCCAACTCCGGCGAGCGGATGAAATCAAAGCCAACCGCATCCACCGTGTCATTGACCGCCATCTCGTCGGCGGGCTGTTTGAGCGCTGCGAATTCGCGCTGGTGCAGTTCGTGGATGATCGAATACGGGATGCGCAAGGCGTAGTAGCGGACGCCGTCCAGCGTCAGGTAGTCCTGCTGGAAATCGAAGACCAGCGCCGGTGCGATGATGAACATTCGGCTGCCGACCTTCGACCCCAAAGCCTCGTGCATGCTTTGGATTGTCTCTTCGTCAATGCGCACTCCCGGTTGCTTCTGATGGTTGAACACCAGAACGCTTGCACCCTTGAGATAGCCGTCGAGCTGAATGCCGCCGATCTTGTGTGGTTCGTCTCGGCATTGGAACAACTGGAGGGCGAAGAAGTGCCACGCGTCCCACGGCAATTCCTTCAGCTTCGAGAAGTCGTAGAGGCCCGCGTTGTAGAGACCGAACGCCTTGGGTCTCAGCACAGTGCCTTTGTTACCAATGGCGTTCCGCAAGTTAAGCATCCGCTTTTGGATCGTGTAAGCGGCAAGTTTGCCGCAATCGATTCCAACCCAGCGTCGGCCCAGTTTCTCTGCAACAGCGCACGTCGTTCCCGATCCCGCAAACGCATCAAGGATAATGTCACCCTCTTTACTTGATGACAGGATGACTCGCGCCAACAGCCCTTCCGGTTTCTGAGTCGGGTAGCCATTGGCCTCACTGTCCGAAAGAGCCCAGGTAACGTCTTGGTCAATTGCATCGTTCGAGCCCGCGTAGATCTTTTCTGTGTATGGCTGGTAAGTCCAAAGATCTTGAATGGGATTGCCTTCCCCAACTGACTCCCAACGCCTGATCTGTGGCTGGCCTCCCGCCTTGCTGGGCAGTTCGATGAGGTCCATTGCGAGGAGATGATCCAGCTTCTTCAAGAGGGGCAGCTTGGAGATGTCATCTTCGATGAATTCGTAAATGTAGCTTGGAATCGCCCAGTGGCGGTTTTTCGCAGTCGGATTGTAGCCTTGCCATTCTTTTCCTGAATCGCCGTCCCGAATCCCATCCCCCGTGAGGTCGGAGAGGCGGTAGCGGCCCTCGCCATCGGTGTGTCGGTAGTGGCTTTCGATATACTTTCTGAAACGTGGCCGGTGGGTTTTCCGGAAGTAGAAGCCACCAGCCTTTGAATACAGGAAAATTGACTGGTGAATCTGTCCGAACGTCTCCGCTTTATTGTGGGAGTTGGTGTTTCGCCAGATGATCTCATTCCTGAAATTGTGCTCTCCGAATACCTCATCGAGGACGATCTTTGCGTAATGCGCCTTCTTTTGATCCAGATGAAGATAAATGCCTCCATCGTCTGCCAGAAGCTCGCGAATGAATACAAGACGGCGTCGTAGAAATTCGACGAAGCGCGCACCAGCGATTTTATCTTGGTAAGCACGCTCCTCCTGTTTGCCCGAGAAGTCGCGTTTCGTTGCAAACGGAGGATCGATATAGACCAGCCGGACACCTTGCGATCCATCGGCGTTGCAAAGCTCACCCGCCCGCTTCAACTCCAGCAGACTTTTCATCACCTGAAGGTTGTCCCCAAAAATGAGCTTGTTGTGCCAACCGTCGCCGTTCTTACCGAACGTGCGCACCTTCTGAAGCGGCACGGCGAGCGTGTTGGCAATGATGTCCTCCTCGCGCTCCTTGCCGTGATAAACCAGTTCGTATTCCCGCTTCTCCGGCGGGAAAAGGATGCGCGCCCACTCGGGCGAAAGCTCTTCGCCTTGTTGCAGGCGGCGGATGAGTTCCTGACGTTGTTCGTCGTTCATGTCAGTCGTTCTTTTTTGAAAGTTTAGAGTGCCGTCCCGATTCGCCCGGTGCGAGGCAAAGCAATTCCAACTCGTCCAGCAATCCACTGTCGGCAAAGCTGAAAGTCGCCTCTTCGCCGACAATCACATGGTCGAGCACCTTCATCCCCAGCGGGCGGCAGGCGGCGATCAAATCCTGGGTCAGCATCCGATCCGACTCGCTCGGCTCTGCCGCGCCGGATGGATGATTGTGCGCCGCGATCAGCGCCGAGGCGTTCACCTGCAACGCCCGCGCCACGATATTCCGCAACGATGGCCGGACAGCGTCCACCGAACCTTGGGCGATGAGGGCATCCTCCAGCAGCGCGTTGCGCCGGTTCAGGTAAAGCACGCGGAACTGCTCCTCCGCCAGCCCGCGCAGCCGCTCCCGCAAATACTCCGCCGCCGCCGCCGTGCTCTTCATCACCAACTGCCCACGCTCCGCCGGCACGGAAACGCGCCGCGCAATCTCCATCGCCGCAATCAACTGCGCCGCCTTTGCGCCCTTCAGCCCCTTGACCTCCAGCAACGCGATGACCGGCGCTTCCACCATCGCCCGAAGCGAGCCGAACTGCTTCAACAACTGCCGCGCCATTTCGACCGCGTTCGTCCCCTTGAACCCAACCCGAATCAAAATCGCGACCAAGTCCGCATCCGTCAGCGCCTGCGCGCCCTTCGACAACAGCCGTTCGCGTGGCCGCTCGTCCTGCGGCCACGATGCGATCCCAGTTGTCCTTGTTTTCGACGCGGGCATTCAGTTAGTTCCAGAGAACGCGGTGGAGATTGGCACCCAAGGGTTGGTTGCAGAGGGTGATCCTGCCCCTTGTGTGATGGTGCGCCTAACATCCTTCTTATGCCGCCCGCAAGCGGGATATCTCCCCGGGACTATACCGCTGGTGGGCGGGATAAGCAACCCATTGGCCTGTGCTATGCCGCCGACAGGAGCACTGCCTCAAAGGTGATATCCCGCCCGCAGACAACCACAGGCCCAGCGGCATAGCACGACGTCCCGATCCCCATCGATCCCGTGACAGTCGGGCTCGCCGAACAAGGCACCACGATCAAAACGCGCTCGCCAGCGCGGATAAGAGAGCGATCAGGCTGCAAAAGCCGCCTGAGGGGCGAGGATCTGAACAACAACAAGGAGGATGCGCCCGATCAAACGACCCTGACGCGGGCTGGAGCGGCGCGTTTTGTGGGGGACCGTGTTGGGCAGGTCGGACGCAGGGGCAAAACGCGCCTGGGGACAGGGCGAGGCGCTTTGGAGGCGACATGAGGTTGATGGAGAAGGTCAGGCACACCATGAAGGCCCGGCGTTACGCCCTGGCGACACAGAAGTCCTACGGGAGTTGGATCAAGCGTTATCTGTTCTTTCATGAGCTGCGCCACCCGATCGAGATGGGGGCCCAGGAGGTCATCGCCTTTCTGAACTTCCTCGCCGTGGAGAAGCGAGTGTCAGCGTCCACCCAGAACCAGGCGCTCAACGCGTTGGTGTTCCTCTATCGCGAGGTGCTTCAGGCGCCGCTGCCCACCGACATGAAGGGGCTCCAGGCGGCGCACAGGCGAAAGAGACCGCCTGTGGTGCTGACCCACGAAGAGGCGCTGGCGATCATCCAGGCGGTGGAGCCCGGCGTCAGGCTCGTGGTGCAGCTCATGTACGGATCCGGGCTGCGTGTGGGTGAGGCCGTTGGGCTGAGGATCAAGGATGTGGATCTTGGCAACCGGCGGCTTCTGGTCTTCGATGCCAAACAACGCGATCGCGAGACGATCCTGCCCCAGAGCTTGAGCGCGGCCCTGGAGGCTCAGATCGAGGCTGTCCTGGATCGATTTGAGCGCGATCGCAGGGATGGGGGCGGCAGCGTGGTCTTGCCCGAAGCCCTGCACAGGAAGCTCAAAGCCGATCACGATCCGAGGTGGCAGTTCCTCTTTCCGGCGTCCTGTCTGCTGCTCAACCCACAGACCGGCCTCAAGGGGCGCTGGCATCTGCACGAGAGCTCTGTGCAAAAGGCCGTCAAACGCGCGACCGTTCTGTATGGGGTGAACAAGCGCGTGACGTGCCACACCTTTCGCCACACGTTTGCCACCCAGCTCCTCAAAACAGGCACGGACATTCGAACCATTCAGAAGTTGCTCGGACACGCCAGCGTCGAGACGACGATGATCTATACCCATGTGCTCGATCTCGGTCCATACGGTGTCCGCAGCCCGATCGACGTGTAATCAGCGCCGCGTCGCTCACGCGCGTCAGGATCGCTCACCTCATCAACAAAGGCGATCGCTCGGAGGCTCTTTTCATTGCGTCCGTCGGGGTATAGTCTGCGCGGCGCCGTGGGGAGGCGCCGGATCTGGGCGTCCGGGTGGAGTGCGGCGCGGGGGTGATCGAGGAAGGGGCGATGACGCAGGCGAGCCCGAGGGTTGCGGATCTGGACATGGAGGCGGCCGAGGGGCTGCTGGCCGAGCTGGATCTGGAGGTCGAGAAGTACGTCGGGGAGCTGGACTACCGCTACGCGGCGGCCTACGCCTCGCGGGGGCACATGCGCTTCGCGGCGGGGGGGTCGGCCGAGTCGGTGCTGGACGACTTCTGGATGGCGTCGCGCTGTCTGGCGGCCAACCCGGGGATGCACCTGATCCGGCACGCGCCCGAGCAGCTCCTGACGCGCCGGATCATGCCGGTGGAGCTGGGGCTGCTCGGGGGGCAGATCGATCTGGCGAAGCGGCTGGCGGCGGTCTATGGTCTGCCGCTGGTCATCGGGCGGGCGGGGCTGGCGGACGCGCAGCTGGAGGCGGAACTGCGGACCCTGTCGCCGGGGCTGCTCGGCGAGCCGCTGAGGCACCCGCAGCACCTGCTTGGGCTGGCGGCGGCGGTCTACGCCGGGTGCCTGGGGTCGGCGGTGCGGGGCTTCGAGGACGAGGTGCGGATGGGCCTGGGCTTGCTCTCGGGGGCGATCTTTGACGGTGAGCTGACGGCGGCGCAGCACGGCACGATGGCGCGCTACGGCGGCCTGTGTACGGCGCTGCTGGAGCTGACCCAGCCCGGCGAGCGGCACCTGGAGGCGATCCTGGCCGATCAGATCGAGCGATACGCGGCGCAGACGAGGGCGGCGCACGGCCAGGGGTACGCGAGGCCGACGGCGCCGAGGCGGTATATGGATACGTCGTCGATGGCGATCCTGGCGCTGGCGAGGCTGGCGGGCTACCCGCTCGGGGCCTTCCCGCCGGATCCGTCGGCGACGCCCAACGCGGCGCGGTATCAAGACTTTTTGGACGCGATGGCGCAGCAGCGCGAACAACCGGCCGAGGGCGTGGCGGGCCAGGGGCTCGCCGTCGGAGGCGAAGAGGGAGAGGAGGAGCCATGAGCGAGCGCATCGAGACAGACAGCATGGGGGAGGTCCGCGTGCCGGCGGATCGCCTTTGGGGGGCGCAGACCCAGCGCTCGCTGGAGAACTTCCGGATCGGGGACGGGGAGCTGATGCCGGCGCCGCTGATCCAGGCCTTTGCGGTGGTCAAGCAGGCCGCGGCCGAGGTCAACGCGGGGCTTGGGGGGATCAGCGCCGAGGTGTGCGCGGCGATCGTCGAGGCGGCCGGCGAGGTCAGCGAGGGGCGGTGGGACGAGGAGTTCCCGCTGAAGGTCTGGCAGACGGGCAGCGGGACCCAGACGAACATGAACGTCAACGAGGTGCTCGCCAAC
>SXGS01482866.1_pt1 | contig 57687 bp, 63 predicted proteins | sample 3174681 | NCBI WGS metagenome assembly SXGS01 (sample SAMN11356861, study PRJNA531348) | freshwater metagenome | isolation source: freshwater sample F1-80 | place: China: Fuxian Lake, Yuxi | collected 2017-12-25
AGATCATTGCAAATAATGCCAGAGGTCGGACTCACGCTCACACCATTTCAGGAACGCATTCAGACGTGGTGTGAGCAGGATCTTCAACGACACGTCGAACGAGCTACCTCGGCGCAACTTCAGCAGACGGCAGGACTGAAAGACTTTGTGATCGGAGGGCCAATTGGTGCAGCGCTCGCAGAATTGTACAGGGCCTGAGTGCAATAGGTCTTTTCCGACTCAACGAAACAGGAGACGAAGAAAGGCGAAAAGGACACGGGTTGAAAGTCGTGAGGAGATTCGTAATCAGTAGGTCGTCGGTTCGACTCCGATGGGTGGCTTCCTCGTAAGCCTCTGAAATATCAGAGGCTTTTTTGCTTTTGGGGTGAGTAAATAATTTTCCTGCACCCACAGGGGGCAGGGAGGGGGCAGCCCTTCCCCGAGTATCTTAGGAACATCAGTAACTGCCACCTAGAGGTCGATCATCTTCCGATAGTGCGCGAGCGCTTGCGTGCGCGTGGAGGTGCAGGCTACCGCCTGCTTCCAGATGGGATAGCGGTCTTTCATGCAGGTCGCACAAGGGCGATACCCCGCAGCAATCGCGGTAGCTTCATCGGCAAAGAACACGCGATGTTTGACGTAATAGCCCTTGGCGATCCATAGCTGCGCACTACGACAGTCCATGCGGCCGTAGCCCTTGCCACCGCGATGGCCGCCGAAGGTGCCTCGAGTAGCACTGTCATACAACTTTCCATCCGGCCCCATCAGTTTGTACAGCTTCATTGGTGACTTGTACCCCTTCGTGTTGGAGTAGCCAGCGCTTCCGTTCCAACCCGCCAGCGTAGCCAGTCAGAGCGCCATTCATTCCTACGAGGCGATGACAGGGAATAACAATGGCAATCGGATTGAGGGCATTGGTCATGCCGACGGCACGATAAGCGGTCGGCCTTTTCAACTGTGCCGCTACCTCGCTATATGTGCGCACTGCGCCAACTGGGATTGTGCGCAACGCCGACCACACCTGCTGTTGAAAATCCGTCCCTCCCGGGTTGGCAGGAATATCGTCTATACTGGCAACGTCGCCGGCAAGATAGGCACAGATCGCTGTGCTGAATCCTTGTGGATCGACCATCTCTTGCCATTGCACATCAGTGTAGCGGCGTTTTAAGAGCGTCAGCATGCGGGTTTCGCAGTCGGCATAATCGAGCGCACAAAGCCGCTGACCGTCGGAGACTACAAGGAGCTTTCCCAACGCTGAGTCGATGCGGTCGATCAAGAGTTCCATAGTGTCATTCCTCTACCTTTGTCTTGCGTTCTCTCTTGTGAGGAAGACACTACAGAGGGGAGCTTGTGAAAAGAGAGGGGAAGGAGGCAGGCCATGCACATTACGTCTGATTGCTTGTGCAACCTCTTTCCTCCGGCCTCTCTGGGTTACTCCACGCGCCGCATAGTAAACCGATTGATGTCGTAGCCGTCGAGAACCGCCGGTTGCCCAAATAATTCAATTGCCGGAGCAACCTCGGCCAAAGACAAGGTGAGGCAAAATAACCGTTGGGCGTCCTCCGGCATGTTGTCCAAGGGGAATTGTTCGACGTAAGAGAGGATGGCTTCCGTCCGGATCAACAGCGCGTCGTAGAACGCTTGAATCTCCGCCATAGTGCTGGTTTGGCGTTTATTGCTCCGTTCTTGTTCGGTCGCGAGCGCCCATGGGAGCCATTGTTCTAGGTCGCGAAAAGCTTTAGGTAATGTTGACTCAGGCATGGGCAGTCTCTTTTCCGTTGGTGAGGAACATCGTCTCAACCGGATGGCCGGTAATCATTTGCTCGACAACGTGGTGACTATGGCGCACCAGAAGCTCTTCATCGTGCAGGACAAAGGATTTCTTCGCACCTGAGGAGAGCACCGACTGGCTCTCCTCAAAAGTGCGACCATCTTCGAGGATAACGTCGCGGAAGAGGACATGTCCGTATTCTTGGCTGAAACGCTGCCCGGGAGTTTTCGCTCTCGGGAAGTATTGCGTAGACGTCCAGACCGTTCGGTCCACCGCGACCGGCCAGAATTGATGGGTGAAGTACGAGCCTTCAGACACATCGACAAAAAAGCAGGGGAAGATGGTGTTGAGATCAAGTGTCCACGTTTTGTCGCGCAGAGGATTCACTCCGGCAGGCAGATTGCCCAGTGAAAAATCCTGGCGAATAAGAAAAGCGCCATAACGAAAGGCCAATGCTGCGACCGGGCTTGGCTTGAGGTCGGCGTTCCCAAACAAGGAAGCACGAGCATGGCGTGGGAACAATTGCATATGTAGGGCATGGGCGTAGGGATTGGCCTTACTCGTGAATGAGTCAGGAACGGAGCGACGATGCAGAAACGGAACGTGATAAATTTCCTGAAAAGCGTCTTTGACCACTTTCCAATTGGCCTTCACTTCTGTTGTCCATGAGGCGCTGGTCGTTGAAAACTCGGCAAATGGATAGCCATGCAGGCTCGTGCCCACTTCCCCTAAGTATTCGGACAAAGTTTCTTGAGGGCTGGGGTCAACGTTAATAAAGATAAATCCCTCCCACACATCGACGGCTACGGGAGTCAGCCCCAGCTCATCTTTCTTGAGATCGAAGAAACTCTCTTCATCTGGGACATAGCGCAGCTTGCCGTCGAGCGCGTACGACCAATTGTGAAACTTGCAGGTGAACACTTGGCATGTACCCTGATTGTCCCACACAACTTTGTTGCCACGGTGGGAACAGATGTTGTGAAAAGCATGGATGTTCCCATCTTTCGCGCGTACGACGATGATGGAGGTCTGACACATCGCGAGATCTTGCACGAAATAATCCCCGGGTTTGGGAAGTTGCTCGACCCGGCCCACGTTCAACCAGACTTTTTTGAAGATACGCTCCCGCTCAAGTTGAAATTGTTCTTCTGAAATAAAGACATTGGCAGGCAAGGGACCTTTGCCCAGGTGAGGGTATTTGTCGTGCCATTTGGTGCCATTGGCCTTGCCATTTGTTACTGTGGTTGTCGAACCATTGGTTGCCATTGCCGTCATAGTCATTCCTCCTGAATGCGTTTCTCCTCAATTCCTCGCAGTCCTCAGCCGCACAATGTTCAGCACTCTATAAGCCTGGACAGTGCTGTCAATGGAGCAGAGGCAGCGGCCTGTGTGGCTGGATATGGGAACGTCGGGCGTTCATTCAAAAGCTTGCACACTCCAAGGCATTGAGGTACGAAAAATGCCGTTCGAGTTTCCTGCCAACTTTCAGATGCACTGGCATGCGGATGATCCGGCATTGAGTCAGTTGATTAACGGCACGTCGGTCCTACTCCCATACATGGAACCCTTCATCATCGACGCGATACGCGATGCGACGAAACTCGTCACCGACCCAGCCCTCCAGCAAGAAGCCAAGGCGTGGATTGGTCAGGAAGCGCAGCACTTCATGCAGCACCGTCGCTTCAACGAAGTCCTGATTGCCAAGGGCTATCCCCAACTGCGCGAGCGCGAGAAGGAAATCGAGCACGAGTACGAAGAACTACGTAAACGCTCGTTGAAGTATCAAGTGGCGTATACGGCAGGATTCGAGACCATCGCACTTGCGACTGCCCACGCCATCATTGCTGATCGCGCACATCTGTTCCGCGGGGCTGATCTAGCGATCGCTTCATTGTGGCTCTGGCATGTGGTGGAGGAGATTGAACATAAAAATGTCGCCTTCGATGTGTACCAGCATGTGTACGGTGAGTATTGGTATCGCGTGTATGGCATGGTTGCCGCGATGATTCATCTCTTCCAGATGGTGCGTGGCTCGTACATGGTGTTGCTGAAGGCGGACGGCTTATGGGGAAAGTGGAAGACGCATTGGGCGATCAAGAAATTTACGGTGCGCTTCTTTGGCGCGTCGCTGCTGGGCATCCTCCGCCATGCCTTGCCGTGGCATCATCCATCACATGTCGCCAACCCGGCATGGATGAAAGAGTGGGTAGCGCTGCACGATACCGGTGTAAGAGGCTTAGCCAAGCTTGATACGGGGAGGCTGCAACGGTCACCAGCGGAGATGGTGTCCGCATGAGATGAGGACAGCAGCAAGGGAATTCAGAGAGAAGGAAATATAACTATGCATGATCTGATCGTGACCGGTGGAACTATCGTTGATGGAACTGGCAAACCAACCTTCACTGGCGATGTCGCCGTAACCAATGGTCGTATCTCTGGAGTTGGCAAAGACCTCGGCGCGACGCGGCACACGATCAAGGCTGACGGACTGCTCGTGACTCCAGGCTGGGTCGATGTACACACGCACTATGATGGCCAAGCGGTGTGGGACCCGATGCTTGCGCCGTCATTGTGGCATGGCGTGACTACCGTGGTGATGGGGAACTGTGGAGTTGGATTTGCTCCGGTGCATCCGAATCGCCGCGAGTATCTCATCACCATGATGGAAAGCGTCGAAGATATTCCACGCCAATCCTTGTCTGCGGGGATTAACTGGCAATGGGAAACGTTTCCGGAATACCTTGATGCACTCGCCTCGATCCCACGTACCCTTGATGTTGGCACGCAAGTCCCACATGCGCCGTTACGGCTGTATGTTATGGGCGAACGTGGTGCGAGCAACGAGATTGCGACCCCAGAGGACATTGAGCGAATGGCGGCAATCACCCGTGCAGCAATTGAAGCCGGAGCGTTGGGGTTCTCGACCTCGCGTACGATGGTGCATGCGACACCCGAAGGCATACCGATTCCGGGCACATTTGCTGCTGAAGACGAATTGGTGGGCATCGCCCGTGGCATTGCGCAAGCCGGACGCGGACTCATGGAAGTTGTGACTGACGCAGTACTCGGACAGAATGTCGACCGAGAATTTGCCTGGATGCAACGCGCGGCGGCCACTGGTTGCCCGATTACGTTCTTGCTGGCGCAAGCGAATCCGTTGCCGCAGGTGTGGCGCGATCTGCTGCAACGTTGCGAGGCTTCCACACGCGCGGGTCAACGCATCATTCCTCAGGTGTTTGCCCGGCCGGTTTCCATTCTCTTCAGTTTCCAAGGCGAACATCCCTTTCAATACATGCCGAGCTATGCGCCGCTTAAAGATCTGCCCCATGCCGAGAAAATGCAGGCGCTGCGGAATCCTGACGTGCGTCGGCGTCTCCTGCAAGAGGAAGACCCAACTACCGCAGGCATATCGCTGCTCTACAAACAGGCGTCAACCTGGCAGATGACGTTTCCCATGGGCCAACCACTCAACTACTTTCCTGATCCACAGCACAACGTCGCCACGATTGCCGCACGCCGGGGCTGCACTCCCAAAGAAGCCGTGTATGACTTGTTGTTAGAGAATGACGGTCGCGCATTCTTGATGTACACGATTGCTGGGTACGCGGAAGCGAGCCGCGAGCCGCTGTATGAGATGCTGACCCACCCAATGACAGTGATGGGTGGCAGCGACTCCGGAGCACACATGCGCTTTATCTGCGACGGTAGTGCGCAGACGTTTATGCTCACCAATTGGGTGCGTGATTGCGCACGGGAGGATCGCTATCATTTGCCGATCGAGTTTGTTGTCAAGAAACAGAGCCAGGACACTGCACGGTTGTTCGGCATGTATGATCGCGGCACCCTGGAGCCTGGCATGAAAGCTGACCTCAACTTGATTGACCTCAACGCGCTCGGCATTGAAACCCCAACTATGATCAACGACTTACCTGCGGGGATGCCGCGGCTAATGCAAAAAGCGCAGGGCTACGTGGCGACGGTCGTGAGCGGCGAAGTGATACAAGAAAACGGCACAGCCACTGACGCACGTCCTGGCAAAGTGGTGCGTGGTACTGAGAGGCCATTACTGTAAAACAATTATACATAAGGGGCGAACGATGATCATTATTCATCACCTTGGTGTGTCGCAGTCGGATCGTATTGTCTGGCTGATGGAAGAATTGAACTTGCCTTATCAACTGAAGTGGTACAATCGTAAAGCTGATCAGTTAGCGCCGGATGACTATCTCGCGCTTCATCCAGCGGCGACCGCGCCCGTGATTCAGGACGGCGATGTCATGCTCGCCGAATCGGGAGCGATCGTCGAATATGTCTGTCACCGCTATGCCAGCGGCAAGCTGACGGTTGGCCCAGCTCAGCCGAACTATGCAGAGTATTTGTACTGGATGCATTTCAACAACAACGTGCAGGGGTTGTTTTTTGCGAAGTTGGCGCTTGGGGCCAAGGCCAGTAGCCCGGAAGCGGAAATGATCGGGAAGGCGATCAAACGCCGGGAAGACAGCTACTTTCGCTATCTTGACCAACGACTTAGCGTGTCGCCCTATCTCGCAGGTCCTGAGTTTACGTGCGCCGATGTGATGGTGATATTCAACCTCACCTCGCTACCGTTGTTTGGGGGCCGGACCATCCAGGATTTGCCAAATGCCAAGGCGTACGTGCAACGCATTGGGGAGCGGCCAGCCTATAGAAAAGCCATGCAAATTGCCGGACCCACAGCAGCGCCGCCCGCTGCAACGCGGAGTTAGAGGGTTGCAAATTCCAATCTCCGAATGTGCGCAACCACAATGGGCATGAACAGCATCGCAATTAGTCCAAGCCCCATAAGCCCACCTCGTGACAAATCATAGTCCTCGATAAGGCGCGACCAATCGTACCCGAAGACCATGCGACCAAGTACCAGCTCAAAGGCAATAGTAAGCGCGACCCAAAGCCCACCTACCGCCAAGAGTGATCTGCGGCTGCGGGCCGAGAGCCATCGCACAGTGACTAGCGTGACAAGGAATATGAGCAGCGTACCTGAGAAGACCGCGACGCGTCGCGCTGGAAAGTCACCAATCGCCGGGACCAAGAGTAACTGCCGCAACGTGCCATGGATGGACTCAACGGCGATGATGACTAGCCACACCGCGACAGCGCGAAACCATGGCATGATGCTGCTCGCCGCCCTCTATCGCGTGCGCGGCACCTGTGCGGCTTTCGCCCGATCGACGACCTGCCACAAATACCATGCCGCCGCCGTACGATAGGGCCGCCAGCGTTCACCGTGCTGAAGGAGTTCTTTTGGTTTCGGTAGTGAGGGCAGACCATAGGCGACACGGAAACCCTCGCGCACGCTAAAGTCATCGACTGGCAACACGTCCGGGCGTCCCAGTTGAAAGATCAACAACATCTCGACGGTCCAACGGCCGATACCACGAATTTGCGTCAGACGCGCGACAATGGCGTCATCATCGAGCCTGCGGATGACACGCGCCAGCGGCACGACGCCATCCTGCGTTTTCGCCGCGAGGTCATGGAGAGCAGCGACTTTGGCACGAGAGAAGCCGACACCGCGCAAAGCGTCTTCACTCGCGCCAAGCAACTCTGCTGGCGTCGGAAACTTTTTTCCCGGAAACAGCGCGACGAAGCGACGGAGAATGGTCTCCGCCGCCGTACCATTGAGTTGCTGATAAGCGACAGCCCGGGCCAGCGTTTCAAACGGTGGACGCCGGGCGTTAAGCTGCAACACAAACGGACCAATCTGCTTGATCAGCTTGCGCATCACAGGGTCGACTTTAGCCAAATGTTGGATGGGGTCTGTCGTATTCATCGTCATGGACGGCCCAGCAAGAATCGGTCGTTACTCAAAACACGATGGGTAGCTCCAGATATTCACGGTAAATGAAGTCGCGATGCACCAATAACTCCGGTGACAGCGCCGCCGTCACCACCGGATTTCTTTCCGTGTAGAAAGCGCGAAACGCGGTTGCCATCGGACACAACTCCGGCGGCAGCGGTTGCACAAGCGCGGCGAATGCTGCCCAGTAGATGTCCAGCGCCGAGAGTTGATCGCCGACAAAGAACTTACTGCCTTTGGCTTGCTGCTGTTGCAGTCGCGCACCTAAGAAGCGCAGTACCTCCACCATACGGGCAGGCGCGGCCTCGGCGGCGGCGGCACTATACCCATACTTCGTTCCAAACTTGAGCCAGAAGGCGCGGGTGGGTTCGTCAACTTGCGGGTTGGTTACGGTTCCGTGAATCATGGTCAGTCGCTTGGACCAAGCAAAACCGTTTTCGCCGGCGATTTCGTTGATATAGCCGAACATGAGCGTGCGTTCTTCCATGTTGGCTGGAATGAGTGAGGGAGTCGGTTGGAGTCGTTCCGCGAGAAACAGTTGCTCGATCCAGGTTGAGCGAGGGCGTTCGTCGTTCCAGATTGCCACCGGTGCGCTGTTCTGTGCAGTCCATTCGCGTAGCTCACGGTCTGAGCCATCCTGCCCAGCGGACGCCACCGGAGTATACGGAATGTTCTTGACGTAAAAGAGGCTTTTACACGCCTCACGCCACGGGCCGGGGATGGTATGCGCCCCGAGTATGAGCCGCAAACCCGACATGTTTTTCGCCTCGGCAAGACTCACGTATTTCAACTTATAATCGTCACGACCAATTGCTGTCGCCATCGGATCCTCCTCCATCTACTTCAGTGTTCTGCCCCGGTGCTACGCTGTCTTTCATGTAGCACCAAAACTCAATTGTTGCAGGAAGGGTCATTGTGTCTCGGAGGGGGAAATTTCGCTCAGTGGCCAGTTCATTGACTTACGCAGCTTCAGTACCGATGCGCTCATGCTCTTTCCACGGGCGCTTGTGAACCACCACCTGAACGCCGTGTTTTGGTCGGAGCGTCACCGACGGCACGAGCGCCAGCGGGCGATCTGATACTAACGTCATGCGGTATCGTTGCCCAACCGTCGCCAATACCAGCACGGCTTCCATCATGGCGAAGTGGTTACCGATACAAATCCGCGGCCCATCCCCAAACGGAAAGTAAACGCCATGCGGCAGCCGCTTGACCGAATCGTTCTCCCATCGTTCCGGTTTGAAGGCTTTGGGTTCATCGAACCAGCGTGGGTCACGATGCACTACCCACTGGTTCAAGTACAGTTGCGTGCCTTTGGGCACGTGGTACCCGTCAATGACGCAATCTTGAATCGCCTCGCGGCCAATGCCCCAGGCTGGCGGGTACAAGCGCATCGATTCCCGTACGACCCAGGTGGTGTAAGGAAGACGCGGAACATCGGCGGCGGTTGGGGTGCGACCATCCAATACCTGCGCCCATTCGGCTGCGAGCGCCTGCTCGGCCTTCGGATGTTGGGCGAGGAGATAGCAACAATACGACAGCGTCAACGCGGTGGTTTCGTGGCCCGCCAGTAAGAGCGTCATGACTTCGTCCCGCAGTTGTTGATCGGTCATCTGACTGTCGTCGTCATTACGAGCGGCGAGCAACCGAGACAAAAGGTCGGCTGAGGGATGTGTACTCAAGCGGTGCTGGTGAATGATGCGGTAGATGATCTGATCCAGGGTGCGCACGGCGCGGCGAAAACGAAACGCGGCAGGAGTCGGCACCCAACGATCGGGAAAGAGCCAATTCGAGAGCCCCATATCGTAGGTCATAACCGCCTCAAGAGCAGTGCGGATGTCGTTGGCATCTGTGGCGATATCGCTATCAAAGAACGTCTTCGCGGCAATTTCGAGAGTGAGATGCATCATGTCTTGATGAAGGTCACGCCGCTGGCCGTCTTGCCAATCGTGCAGCATGCGGTCCGTGTACGCGGTCATGACTGTACCGTAGTGGTGGAGGTGGCTTGGTTGAAAAGCGGGCTGCGCCAGTCGGCGCTGTTGCCGCCAGAAATCCCCTTCGCTGGTGACTAACCCTTGCCCGAGTAGATTAGACAATCGTCGAGTGAGTTGGTCTTTGATGAAATAGCGCGGCTCGCCGCGCAACACATACGCAGTAAGGTCAGGATGATGGAGTGAGTACACCTCCATGCCTGGAAAACGCAGACGCACGACATCTCCATAGTCGCGAGCGCATTGCGTGAACAGCGCCAAGGGATTACGCAAGAAAGGAATCAGGTTGCCAATCAACGGGTAGCCTGACGGGCCTGGGGGAACATGCAAAGGTGCCATGATAAACCTCCACAGTGAGAATCCGCAGTTGTCTTTTTGAATTACATTTGTTACGTAACGTATGTAACGTAAAAGATCCTTGAGGGAGGGTCAATGCCGAAACAGGTCGATGAGCAAGTGCAAATCGCGCGGATCGTGAGCGCGACGTGTACCGTCCTTTCCACAGCGGGAATTGATGGCTTGAATTTGCGCGCGGTGGCGCAGGCGGCGGGCTGCACCACGGGACTCCTAATGCATTGGTTTGCGTCAAAGGCCGAGCTTGTGCAGGCGGCGCTCGCGCAGACCGTCACCGTGCAGAACGAGCGAGTGACACGGCGTCTAGCGGCGGATCCGCACGATGTGCTAGGTGCCATTGCGGAGTTCTTGCCTCTTGACGATCAACGTCGCGCTGAATCGCGCATCTGGATCGGTTTTCTGGCGCTGGCAATGAGTACACCTGCGTTGATGTACGATCATCAACAACGCTATGAGAGATTCCGCCAGGAGATCATTGACCACTTGAAAGACATAGAGTTCCGAGGTGCGCATCCAGCCGAGGTCGCCGACCGCATTATTGTGTTGGTCGATGGCATTTGTGTCGGTGCCACCCTCGACCCCGGCTACTGGACTCCACGGCGTCAGCGCACCGTGCTGGCCGCCAATATCGCTGACGTCATTGACTGGACGCGGCAAACCCACAGAGCGGCAGGGAAATAGCAGCGTTCGACTTTCATGAAAACTCGCTTCTCCAGAAAGGAAAAAACGATGACAGCGCACTCGACTTCGCCCTACCCCCAGGAGAAACACCCGACGCGGAGCCTCTCTACAGAAACGCAAGAGTGCGATATTGTCCTCCCGGGCTAGCGTCCCACTGTTTTTGTGCGAGGAGAAATGAGCATGTACGGACTCGAAGGAGTGAAAGTCGTAGAGCTAGGCAACATGGTAGCCGCCGCGTATGCCACGAAATTGATGGCTGACCTCGGCGCGGATGTGGTGAAAGTCGAAGAACCGAGCGGCGATGTTGCTCGTCGGCGCGGGCCGTTTCCCGGTGGGGTCGTTGATCCGGAACAAAGCGGACTCTTTCTCTCCCTCAATACCAACAAACGTGGGGTGACGCTCGACTTGAGTCGCCAGCGTGACGAACTCCTCCGCCTCGTGGCGTGGGCTGATCTTGTGGTACACAATTACTCACCTGCTGAAATGGCGGCGCATGGGATCAACTACGAACAGTTTCGTGTGCTGAATCCACGGCTGGTGATGTGCTCCATCACTCCCTTTGGTTTGACAGGGCCACATAAGGATTACAAAGCCCACGACCTCACGCTTTCGCATGCTGGTGGCTGGGCGTGGTTGAGTCCCGGCGCATTAGAACGCGCAGAGCTTCCGCCGCTCAAGGCGTTTGGTCAGCAGTGTGAGTTCCAAGGAGGTCTGGCGGCGGCGACCGCAACCCTCGGTGCCTACTATCGAGCGTTGGGCACTGGAATAGGAGAACATATCGATCTCTCTATTCAAGCATTCATTGCCTCGTTTCTTGAGCAAGCTTTCGTCTACTATAGCTATTTAGGGCGAGTCGCCTCACGCTTAGGACAACGCTACATGTATCCGTGGGGCATGTATGAATGTCAGGATGGCCTCATTTTCATCGTGGTTCCGGAAGAGGACCAGTGGGAACGTCTGGTTGAACTCATGGGCAACCCGGAATGGACGACATGGGAGATTTTTGCGGATCGTAACGGTCGCATCAAGAATCAGGACGCGCTCAAAATCTACGTCGAAGAATGGACGCGACAGTGGAAGGTAGAAGATCTGTTTCATGCTGCTCAAGCACGGCGACTCTGTTTTGCGCCGGTGTTGACGATGGCGGGGCTTGCCCAGCAAGAACAATTACGCGTACGCAATTTCTTTGTCGAAGTGTCCCACCCTCGTGCGGGAAAATTGACCCATTTGGGCCAACCCTACCAATTGTACGAGCCCTGGTGGCGGATACGCCGACCTGCGCCGCTACTTGGCGAACACAATGCTGAAGTTCTTAGTTCTCAGTCTTTAGTTGGCAGTGCTCAGTCCCCAATCCCGAGCACCCAACCCCTAACCCCTAACCCCAGCCTTCCTCTGCAAGGCATTCGGGTCGCCGATTTCTCCTGGGTGTGGGCGGGACCGTACTGCACGATGCATCTGGCCCATCTCGGCGCTGAGGTTATCAAGATTGAATCACGCGCCCATCTCGATCTGATGCGACGGTTGCCGATTGCGCCGAAAGGAATCAAACCGGGGTTCGATAGTTCCGGCCCGTTCAATCAGTGGAATCAAGGTAAGAAAAGTCTACAGCTCAACCTCGGGAAGCCCGAAGGCATCGCCCTCGCCAAGGATCTCATTTTGCAATGCGACGTGGTGGTTGAGAATTTCGCCACCGGCGTGATGGACGCCTTGGGGTTGAGTTACGAAGAACTCAAGAAACTGAAGCCGGATCTGATTATGGTGTCGATCTCTGGCTATGGCCACACCGGTCCACTCAAGGACTACATGGGATACGGTCCGGCGATACCGCCGGTGACCGGATTGTCGGCGCTGACGGGTTATCCAGGCGGCCCTCCACAAGAACTCGGCGTGTCGATCGGCGACCCCAACGCGGGCATCACCGCCGTAGCGGCTACCTGTGCCGCGCTGGCGGCTCGCAAGCGCACCGGACAGGGACAATACATCGACGTGGCGCTGTGGAGTGCTGCGGCAGTATTGGCGGCGGAAGGTTGGATGGAATACTCCATGAACGGCGCCGAGCCGCAGCGCCAAGGCAACCGCGACGCGTGGATGTCTCCCCACAACTGTTTTCGTTGCCTCGGAGAAGATACCTGGGTGACGATCGCCTGCGGCACGGAGGACGAGTGGCAAGCACTGTGTCGCGTGATGGAACAACCGCAGTTGGCGGAAGACCTACGGTTCCGCACGGCTCACGACCGCAAAGTACACGAAGACGAGTTGGAACAGTTGCTGACGGCCTGGACCACACAACACGACCGCTGGGAAATCACACGCAAGTTACAAGCAGCAGGTGTCGCCGCCTTTCCTTCGATGAGCAGCAAGGATTTGACGGAAGATACGCAACTGAACGGGCGCGGCTTTTTTGTGCGACTCCCGCATCCTGTCGTTGGGATACAGACTCATACCGGCATCCCGTGGCTTCTGACCAATGCGCCTAACGGAGTGCGATCCGCTGCTCCCCTCCTCGGACAACACACCGATGAAGTGCTCCGTGGCGTATTAGGCTGCACCGACGAGGACATTGCCCGCCTGAGAGAGCAGAAGGTGCTGGATTGATCTTCGTTGAAATGTCGAAAAGTTGCCTAGCACGTGCACAAGAGACGGGCCAGCGGTTAGGCGTAGAGATTTGCACGGACGTGAACGCGCTGTCGTCAGCAGAGATAGGCTCGTAGTATGCGCCAGCGCATAGCGCGTGGCTACTTTCGCTTCCCCCACTGCGGCAGCCGTTTCTCCAAAAAAGCGGAGACGGCTTCGACAAAGTCAGGCTCGGTGGTCATGCGTTCCAGAAGTGCCGCCGCCTCAGTCACTGCGGAGCGCACATCGCGATGCAGGTCAGAGTAAACCTGCCGTTTGGTGATTTTTAATGACTCCGGCGACACCGTCGCGATCAACTTACGTGCGTAGTTGTAGGTGTACGGCATCAGCTCCTCCGGTGGGAGGACGGCGTTGACCAAGCCCATCGTCAAGGCTTCTTCGGCTAACACCACGCGGCTGGTGAACAGCAGGTCGTTGGCACGCGTTAAACCAATCAAGCGTGGGAGTATCCACGACAGTCCATATTCAGCAGGAAGGTTGAGTTTGCCGTGGGAGGTCGCCAATTTTGCGCCAGCGGCAGCGAAACGCAGGTCGGCAAAGCAGGCAAGAATCAACCCGCCGCCAGCCGCAGCCCCGTTGATCGCGGCAATCACCGGCTTCGTCAGCCCAAAGTGATAGGCATAATCAGCATCGAACTCCGGGCGCACGCCAAAGCCAGGTTTGGCCAGTTCATCCGGCGTACCGGCATCATAGCCGCCTTTGGCCACATGCCCTTCCAACGCCCGTGAATCCGCCCCGGCACAGAAGGCGCGTCCCGCGCCAGTAACGACAACAGCCCGCACTTGCGGATCACGGTCTGCCTCCGCTAACAACCAGCGGTACTCCGTGTGCATGCGTCCTGTCCATGTGTTCATCCGTTGCGGACGGTTCAAAGTAATAGTGGCGATTTCATCGGCGACAGCATATTGAGTGACTTTGAGTTCCATAGATGGCGAATGCTATGTCGCGGAAAAGATCAGGGCAAGGTCGTCTGAGTGGCGTGTTTATCGGCTGTACAAGCCTTGACAAGGGGAGAAGCCTGTCCTGAGCTTGTCGCAGGGGTCAGGATGAGGGGGAAGGCTGGAAAGTGCGCCTTTTTTCTTCCTTTATGCCGTCGGGCCATTCACCGTGAGTGGCTTGCGGCTGGTGGCGTGCAGAAGCTGACGCAACTGCGTCAGCTCGTCCTCGACTCGTTCTAATCGCTTGACCATTTCCTGTTGTGGATCGCCGTGCAGGTAGCCGTGCTCCATCAGCGAGATGAAAATCCGCGCGACCTCATCGGCAGAGAGCGGCCCGTCGGGTTGGTACCACTGATACAGCCAGTTGCACATGCCAAGCAGCGCGAACGAAAGCAGCTTCGGCGGCAGCGGTGCCAACCGTCCAGCAGTGACGCCTTCTTCAATCACCGCTTCGATGAGCGAATCGTAAGCGCGGCGTTCGGTGCGCGCACGCTGGGCCATCTCCGCTGGCAAATGACTCTCTTCGCTAAAAAAGACCGAGAGAAAATTGCGATGATCAGCCATCAGGCGCACCTGATGACGAATAATCTGCCGCACCTTTTCTTCCGGTGGGACGTCTTGCGCACAGATTTGCCGCAAGCCGCGCTGAAAAATGGCAATGGAGCGCTCGAAGACGCGGATGAGGAGCTCTTCTTTGCTCGGACAGTAGCGGTAGAGCGTCACTCGGGAGATGCCCAGCCGTTCGGCCACCGCCTCCAAAGTTGTCGCGCGATAGCCTTGCTCGCCAAAACAGGCGGCAGCGGCTTGCAGGATGGATTCCTCGCGCAGCGTATGTTTGAGGCTTTTTTCTTGCGTCGTCTTCCGTGGCATTTCCTGGGCGTTTACTGGATTCTGTCTAGTCGCGCAAGGGACAGGGCTGTCTGGCATTTGCATTGACACCCCCTCGCGAAGTTGACACGTTCAGGCCGTCCTTCCCCACTCTCCGGTGCCCGTAGACTTTCCAGATTTCCTCAATTAGGCTGGCTTGACTGTTTTGAGTAGGGACAGTTTGCAGCTTGTCCCTACAGCTTTGCTTATGGCATCGGTTTTGTGTATCGTTGCTGTCTGTACTAACTACCTGGGAAAACCGGGAAAGAAGGAGGCTTTATGAAGGCCTGGAAAAGATTTAGCACCGGCGCGGTGGTCGCGTTCGGGATCGCTGCGCTTTCGGTGTTCGGCAACACTGTACACGCTGGTGTTCTTAGCAGCGGGGTGGTCCGCAACGGCTGCGTTATCTTTGGCACTGATTTCGGCAATAGCTGCACTATGACCGAGGCGGGAGTCAACTGCGAAGGAGATATGCTTAGCTTGCCGCCAGACTCCTGCTCGCATTGGCAATTCCAAATGCGACGTGGCGGCGACAGCGTCTGTGTCCAAGACGTCGATCTCTCCTCGCATAATCCTACGCTCTCCTTACCCATCAAAGCTGATCTTAGTGATGGTGCCGAAGTTTTCTCTGACTCAGTGTGTGTCGGGGGTACAACGGTTGGAGGTGGTTCCTCTGGTGGCTGGGTAACGATAAGGACTGGCAATGGCAACGATGACATCGATTTTGGCGACTGCTCGTGTAATGGCGGAGTGGTGGGTGACTCCGAAGTCTACGGGTTGACCAACATCGCCACCGGCAGGGGCAACGACCAAGTTACAGTCGATGGCGCTTATTTCCATAGAAACGTGTCGATTCGCGTAGGGAGCGGTGCCGATGACGTTACTGTCAGTGACGCCACTCTCGAAGGCGAGCTGGAAATCCTTGCCGGGACTAATCCTGAAAACACCGATGTCGATACCGTTACCATCGAGGATGTAGGATTCGGTGACGAGGTGTTGATTCGCACCGGAGGAGGCAACGATAGCGTCACTCTCACTAACGTCACCTGTGACGGCACTAACGTTCCCATCGAGGTCGATTGTGGTGCCAACGGCGGCACGTTGACTTGTAACAACGTCGACCAGGACTGTAGTTTTGTTGTCTCCCTAGACTTCGACTGCTGCAACGTCAGTAGCGTCAACTGCACAGAAGTCGGCTGCTAAGTTCGACGGGGCGTGATTGCCACGCCCCTACTTTTCCGCCGCCGTTGTCTCTCTGCGATAATTCCGGCCATCGCTGACAATGGACACCGTCCCCTCTACATCCGTTCGTACCATCCGACTCCCCTGCTCCTCATAACGCCGCACCACTTCAGCGGCGGGAAATCCAAAACGATTCAGATGCCCGAGCGACGCGACCGCTAGTTGCGGCGCAACGGCAGCGACAAACTCCCTCGTGCTCGAGGTGCGGCTGCCGTGATGCGGGACTTTGAGAATTTCGCTGGCAATGCCGTCATGCGCGGCGACCAGTTCGCGCTCACCAACAGCTTCAATATCGCCGGAGAATACCACATCGACCGCTCCGTGACTCAGTCGTAGCACCAGCGAAGCGTTGTTCGTATTCAACCCGGTCGGCTGACACGGCGGATGCAGCACCTGGACGATAACCTCAGGCAGCGCAATATCTGGAGCATCTCGGCAGAGCGGGCGTCGCTGAACGCCTTGGTGTTCGAGCGCTGTCCACAAACGGGCAAAACGCTGCGCCGAAGATTGTTCGCCGTTGAACCAGAACTCGCGCGGTGCAAAGCGTTCGGCAATGAACGCCAGCCCGCCGTAATGATCGAGCTGCGGATGGCTCATCGCCACGATATCCACCCGGCCAATTTTGCGGCTCCACAGGAAAGGCGCGAGAATGGCTTCCCCAGAGTCGAACTCGTTGCTGGCGAAACCGCCACCGTCAATTACCATCACCTGCGAGCCTGGCAACTCGACCACAGCAGCATCGCCTTGGCCAACATCAAGGAACGACACGCGCATTTCCTGGCGAAAATAGCGGTCCTGCACCCACATGGCGGTATCTACTGCCAACGCCGCCAACAACACCGGCAAGCCATACGTGGCTATCGTGGCCGCGCCGGTACGCATGGGAAAAGACAAGTACAACAGACAGAGAAAACAGCCGTACCCCAAACTCAGTTCAAGCAGCGTCGGCGTGACCACATCGAACGCGGCCCACGACCATGTACCGATCTGCATGGTCAACCACGTTCCCGCGTGCGTCACCCAACCAGCACCGACGAGCACCCAGCTCGCCACTCCAGCATGCAGAAAAAAAAGCCCTGAAGCGGCCAAGCCCAGTAACACTGCCGCACTGCCCAGCAGCGGCACCACCAACAGATTGGCAAACAACCCAGCAACCGATACTTGATTAAAATAGAGTGCTGTAAGCGGCGCGGTGCCGAACAAGGCGTAGACGGACACGGCAAGATACGCGGTGCCCCAGTGGCAGGCTCGCTCGCGCCACGAAGGTGGTACTCCCGGCGTTGGCGGTCGCAACTGTTTCCACCATGCTGAAAAATGTTCCATGCCGAGCAGAATGCTCAAGACCGAGAGAAACGAGAGCTGAAAGGAAATCTCCAAGGCCGCCCCTGGCCACAGGAAAGAGATCAAGAGCGCGGCTAACGCCAAGCTGCGGTACACCTCCTCTTGCCGATCCACCAAGATGGCCAATAAGTACACCAGCACCATCACCACCGACCGCCACGTGGCCACGTTACCACCAGCGAGACCGGCATAGAGCAGCACCGGAGGGATGGTCAGCAACGCCGCAAGTTTGGGCATGACGAAACGCAACAACAAGTAGCGACTGCGACCGAGCACCCACCACCACGCACCAAAAGACGCCATCGCTACCAGACCGATATGCAGGCCGGAAATCGATAACACGTGTGCGACCCCAGCGCGGGAAAAGGCCGTGCGTAGCTCTTTGGTTACGCCACCCTCGTCGCCAACGATCAATGCCCGCAGCACGGCTGCCGTCTGCTCATCCAAGTGCGAGGAGAAAAAATGACCGAGCACACGGCGCATGGATTCGAGTCGCGCTGGCAGCCAACTCCCCTGCCAACCGACCCGCTCGATGGCCGCGTCCTCCCAGAGAAACGCAGTCAGGTAGATTTCTTGACGCGCCAGGTAGCCTTCGTAATCAAAACTGCCCGGCGTGCGAAAATTCCGTGGGGTGCGTAGACGCAGCGGCGCACGTACGACCTCACCATACTGCCACGGCTTGGTCAGTGAGCGCACGTTGAGCAAGATTTTGCCGCTGGCCGGTTGAGGAGATCCACCCTGCCAGATGGTAAGCGCTTCGAGATACAGCCATCCTCGGTGGGGAAACCGGCCAGGCTCGCGAAACAACCAGCCTTCCACTGTGACATCTTGCGGTAGCGGCAAATTACGCAGATGCGTTGCTGGTAACTGTGGAGCAAGGCGCTGGTAGAGGACGAAGCTGGCAAGATTCAAGGAGAGTGCGCTACATGCCAATAACAGAGCTAAGCGCCGTGCGCAAAAGAAAAAAGTCAGTCCGACGACGGTGACAGAACCTAGGCACCAGGGAAGAGGACGAGCGTACCATCCCCAAGCAACACCAACTTGCCCGAGCAGTGCAGCAATGGTGATACCCACAAGGACAGGCAGTCGCTCATACCACACGCCGCCCGTCCTCTATGGCACTGACGCGCCCGCCTCATCTTCGGCCAAGCTCGGCTTGATCTGCTGTTCATGAGTGAACAAATGTTGGATTGCTTGGGCAACGGTCTCGGTAATGCCGGAAACCTGCATCAGGTCTTCAACGGTAGCCGCACGAACACGCTTCAAACTGCCAAAGTGACGTAAGAGCGCTTTACGCCGCGCCGGGCCGACGCCAGCCACGGCATCCAGCGGCGAGCTTAACCGTTCTCTGGCACGCAATTGGCGGTGATAGGTAATGGCGAAGCGATGAGCTTCGTCGCGAATGCGTTGTAACAAGAACAATGCAGTGGAGTTAGGGCGCAGGACGACTGGGTTCTTCCGTCCCGGGAGAAACACTCGTTCCGACGAATGCTCGACCTCTTCGGCGAACGGGTCACGTTCGGTACGCATTTTGGCCAAGCCAATCAAATCGACTTCTGTGATGTTCAGCTCGCGCAGCACTTCGACTGCGACCCCAAGTTGACCTTTGCCACCATCTACCATGAGCAGGTCCGGCAGATCGTGTTCTTCGAGAGCGCGTTGATAGCGACGAGTCAGCACCTCGTACATCATGCCGAAGTCATCTGCGCCTTCGACGGTCTTAATGCGAAAGCGACGATAGCGATTCTTATCAGGCTCACCTTCGTCAAATACCACCATCGAGCCGACGGCGAGGTTGCCTTGAATATTGGAGATATCGAAACATTCGATGCGCTTGGGTGCCGTGCGCAGTGCCAAGGCGCGACGCAGGCTCTCTAGCGTTTTTTCTTTCTGTTCAGCGCCGCGACGTTTCTCGACAAAACTCTGACGTGCGTTTTCTTGCGCCATTTCCACCAACCGCACCTTGTCGCCGCGCTGTGGATGCAACACCACTACGCTTTTGCCTTTGCGTTCGCTGAGCAGCTCTTCTCGCGCTGTCGAGTCTTCCAGCGGCACGGGCAACAACACTTCGTCGGGTAGAAAACGATCTCCCTGATAAAACTGCGTCAACAGTTCAGACAGCACCTCTTCGTCGGGAAATTCGTTGTCCTCAAAACTATAGTCGAGATTGCCGACGAGCTTCCCCCCGCGAATGAGAAGAACCTCGACTTCAACGATGCCCCCTTCCCGGTAGAGTCCGAAGATATCTTGGTCATGGCCCAGCGGCGTGGCCACGTGTTGCTTCTCTCCAGTCTGTTCCATGGCGCGAATCTGGTCGCGTACCCGCGCCGCCTCTTCAAAACGCAAAGCCTCGGCAGCCTCCTGCATGCGCACGGTCAGTTGCTGCACCAGCTCGCTATTCTTCCCTTCCAACAGCAGCAGCGCATTCTTCAACTGCGCTTGATAGTCCGCTGGGTCAACTGGAAGCGTACACGGTCCGAGGCAACGCTTAATTTGGTACTCCAGACACGGGCGCGTGCGGTTGCGAAAGACCGAGTCGGAGCAGGTGCGCAAGGGAAACACTTTGCGGATGATCTCCAACGTCTCTTGCACCGCTGCACTCGAATGGAAAGGACCGAGGTACTTACTGCCGTCTTTCACGACTTGGCGAGTCAGAAACAGCCGTGGCCACGCATCTTGCGTGGTGGCTTTCACGTGCCAGTAGGATTTGTCGTCTTTGAGGCGAATGTTGTAACGCGGCCAGTATTGCTTAATGAGCGTATTTTCCAACAGCAAGGCTTCCTTCTCGCTGCCGGTCAGCAACACTTCGACATCAGCCAACTGCGACAAGAGGAAGGTGATTTGCACGCGGCCATCTCCACCGCGAGCGTATTGCCGCACACGCGCACGCAAATTCTTGGCTTTGCCAACGTAAATGACCTCGCGGTCCTTGTCGCGGAAGAGATACACCCCAGGACTCGTCGGGAGCAAGGCGAGTTTGGCATCGAGCACAGATTCCGCTGCCGTAGGTATGGTGATGAGATCGTTCACAGGGGAGGCATCCTAGCAAGCAATTTCGGCAGGCGACAAGGCAGGCGGCACTGTCGCGCAGCAAATATTACGGCGGATTGGCTGAACCGCGCACGCCCTCCTTTTCGGATACAGAAGACAATGCTATGAGAGCACGCAAACATTGAAGGTACCCGAGGCCGCTTGCGTCCGTTGAACGGCGAAGCGAGCTTCGCGGAATGGAGGGAATTGATGAAAAAATGGAAGGCAATCGCCGGAGTCCTGATGGTGGCAAGCCTCTTTTATGTGGCTGGCTGTAAAAAAGAGAAAGAACCAGCAAAGCCACCGCCGCCGGACCCGCTGACCGCGTGCCGCAACGAGTGCAAACATGCGTCGGAAAAGATGAATAAGGACTGTATCGACGAACTCACTAAGCAGCAGGCGTTTGATCGTTTGCAAGAGTGCACCACGAAGGCCGACGGCTACTCGAAGACGTGCCGCACGGAGTGCGATAAGAAGCATCCGAAGGGCTAAACCGCTGGGACACGCTGCGTACAAGGGCACGGCCCATGAAAATTCTCGGGCGGGAAGAACACTGGATTCATACCCATTTCTTAACCGATTGTACGCGTCTCTCTGAGGCGCGTATGCGCGAGACCGTCAAAGCAATGATCCCGCCGCTCCGCGAACTAGGGATTGTCTATGGCTTTCATTTCGAGCGAGTGGGCAACGAACGCACGTGCCGCATCGTACTGGAGTGCATCCCCTTTGCCCGCACGTTGGATGTAATCCAGCAGCGTTTGCAGGAAACGGTGCGAGACATTCCCGCGCGTCCGGCGGTGATTAAAACCGTGCGAGAAGAATCCACGCCACCACCGCAGATCTCTGCTCGTTAAGTGGTTCCGGGAGAGCATACCGCTAGTCATGCTCTCCCGGGCGCATTCCTACGTCACGCTACTCAACTGTGAGCTGGTCTTTCAGATTGGCCACGGTCTTATCCCCAATACCTTCCACTTTGATCAGATCGTCCACGGTCTTAAACGGTCCGTTTTTCTGGCGATACTCAAGAATCGCTTGGGCTTTGACTTTGCCGATGCCCTTTAGCGAGGTCAGTCCTGCCTCATCTGCCGTGTTGATATTGACCTTTCCCGCCACTTGAGGAGCCGTTGCCGCCGGTTTCATTGCCGGGGTCGGCGAGGTAGCCGGAGCTTGCTGACTCCAGGCCGGGGTTCCACTAAGAAAACCCGAAACAAGAGTAATGACTAGGAGACGTTGTCCCCATCGTTTCATAGAGGCCTCCTTTTCCCTGAATAGGGATAAAATTTCTTTTTCTTTATGCAAAATTTGTTTCGTACTTGTCAAGAGAGGGAGAGCGCAATGTACAGAATTTTTCCGTCGAGAAGAAAAATGGCAAAAGATCGGCTACAGTACCAGCCACACACATGCAGAAAAGAAACACGCTGGCCATGATCACCGTAACCCTTCGCCCCATGACCGCAGAGGACATAGATGCTGTATTGATGATCGAGGAGGCGTCGTTTCTCTCTCCTTGGACACGGACGGCGTTCATGCATGAACTACGCGTTCCTCACAGCCGATTAACCGTGGCCGAACAACAAGGCCAAGTCGTGGGCTATCTCTGCGGCTGGTATATTGCCGATGAAGTGCAGATTCTTGATGTTGCCGTCCACCCCGCTTGTCGTCGGCAAGGCATCGGCGAGCAATTACTTCAGTACGCGCTGGCCGAGGCACGGCGGCGTCAGGCTCAGGCCGTGCATCTCGAAGTCCGTCGCAGCAATCTTCCCGCCTTAACCCTCTACGGTAAGTTCGGCTTTCGTGAAGTTGCGGTCAGACAGCGCTATTACGCCAATGGAGAAGATGCCCTGCTGATGACGTGCTTTCTCTCGCTTGAAGAACACTAATCCCACATCAGGGGAAGAAAGTGCGCTTACGTGCTGCATGATCTCGCCGGCCAGCGCTTCATTGCGAACGTCCAGAGGATGAGCTAGGGTGTTGAGGCCTGATCAGTCCGTAAGGGGGAGCCTATGTTTCGCATCGGAGCAAAGGTCGCATATCCTGGCCACGGGAGTGGGGTTATCGAAGCTCTGGAGAAGAAAACCATTCGAGGGGTGGAGTGCCAACTTTTTGTGGTGCGCCTCTTAGAGAACGGCCATCTTTTCCTCGTGCCTGCTGCTCAAGTGACCTCAGAGAGCCTGCGCCCCCCGCTCAGCCGCGCCACAGTCAGCAAAGTCTACCACATCCTTCGCACCCCCAAGCCCCTTGGCAACTCGGCAAATTGGTTACGTCGTTTTCGTTCTTATCCAGACAAAATTAAGACCGGGTCGCTGATCGAAACAGCAAAGATTCTGCGTGACCTGTTGACGCTGAGGGCGGAAAAGACGCTTTCGGCCAACGAAAATGAGATGCTCAACACGGCTCATGACCGCTTGGTCCACGAACTTGCCAGCGAACAGGCCACCTCAAAAGAAAAAATCTTAGAAGAACTCCGCGTCATGTTTCTTCTCGCCGTCGGAAAGAGCACGGTACCAGCTCGTTCTTAGCTGCAAGGAAGTTGCTGTCGATGGTGGTTCATGCGGTGGTCGTTGCCGCCGGAAAAGGCGAACGTATGGGGGCGGCGCTGCCCAAGCCCTTCCTTCCTCTGGCTGGAGTTCCCCTCTTTGTCCACACCCTTCGGAGCCTCACGCGCTCGACACTCTTACAAAAGATCGTCCTCGTCATCGCGGCAGAATACGAACCATTGTGCCGTCAACTGCTCGAACAACATGGTCCTTTGCGCCTGCCCATGCTCCTCGTACATGGCGGACAAGAGCGGCAAGACTCGGTCCGACTCGGTTTAGCCGCGCTTGACCCAGATTGCGACATTGTGGTCATTCATGATGCCGCCCGCCCGTTTATTGAAGCTGAGATTATTGATGCCAGTATCAAGAGCGCAGCGGAACATGGTGGCGCGTTAGTCGCGGTTCCGGCGCGTGACACCATCAAACGGGTCAATCCACAGGGCGGTGTCGTTGAAACAGTCCCCCGGCACGATCTCTGGCTGGCGCAAACTCCGCAGACGTTTCGCGTTGCCCTCATCAGAGAGGCACATGCACGCGCCCACACCCAAGGTATTACCGTCACCGATGATGTGGCCCTGCTGGAGTGGGCCGGCGGCACTGTCGCCATCGTCCCGGGCGATGGACGTAACTTCAAACTCACGACTCCGGAAGATGTGGCATTAGCGGAAGCGTTGCTAAAGATGGGGACGGCTCGTCTGCATCCCTAGCTGAGGCGCCAGCGTCGCCGTGCGGAGGAATGTGATACGCAGTCACACACTCTTCCTCAAAGCCCCGCACGACCATACAGCTCCCCCAGAGCTGGAAGTGGTGAGCAATCTCCGGGGCTTCATGCTGGAGCCTCACCACCACGTGTTGTGGGGCGATGATGCCGCCCGGCGCGACTTCTTTGAGGAGACGCGCCGCCAAATGGACACTCGGGCCAAGCAGTGTCACGGCGCGGCGCTGCACCGAGCCAATCACACCGATGACGACCTCACCTACGTTGAGACTCACGCGCACCTTCACTGTGCGCCCTCCGGTCTGTTGTTCAGCAAGCAGCGCATCACGAATAGCCAAAGCAGCGCGGGCCGCCTGTGCCAGCGACCCAAAGTAGAGCAAGGCACCGTCGCCTTCATAATCTTTCACATCGCCACAGTGGGCCAAGGCGATATCGGTCACCAGGGCGCTAAAGCGTTGCACCACGGCAAGTGCGTGAGCCGGCGAGTGCTGGAACAACAGACTCGTCGAATCCGCAATATCCACAAACACCAGGGTCAGTTCTCTGCTCGTTGGCAACGTGTGCTGTTCCAAGTAGTCTTCCGCTAGGCCCGGCAGAAACGTATGCACCTGAGGTTGCCCGCTCGCAACCTCGTGACTGCAGGAAGGATGCACGGCTTGCCGGCAAGTCCAGGCGTCCACTTCCTTACACGGTTGAGTGTTCATGGTGACCTTCTTTCGGCGGCATACAGGAACACGCGCTTGGGTTGACCTGCCCTTGGCTCGCTGTAGCCGTGGAGGTTGCTGACTGGCACCCCGCACTCCCTGCTTCTTGTTGGTAGTCCACCACGTTTCCCCGTTTATCTAGCGCGACTTGGCAACAGCGCAGCAGGAGATCTTTCAGCTTCTCTCGACCACGCTGCACCCGTGATTTCGCCCCCGAAAGCGAGACGGCTAAACGTGTGCTTAGCTCTCGTTGCGGCACGCCTTCGATTTCCACGAGTTGGATCGCTTCTCGATAATGTTCGGGCAAGCGTTCGATCAACGGGGTCAAACACAGGGCCAGTTCAGCATTGCGTGTCTCCTCGTCCTCCCCATTGGGAGGCGAGACGGCAGGATGTTCTTCCCCAGCGAGAGCACTGTTCAGGCTGACATCGGTGGGGATTTCATGCCGCCGTGGGGCCGCGCGGTAATAGTCGATGATGGCATTGCGCGTCAGTTGAAAGATCCACGGGGTGAGTCGCTCGACTTCTCTTACCGTGGACAGATGCTGGTGAATCCGTAGAAAGACCTCTTGCAGCAGGTCCTCCACATCCGCCGGGTTACTCACCCGACGGGCAATGAAGGTGCGTAGACGGTCGCGCAGCTCGCGCCACAGCAATTCGGTAGCGTGTTCCACAGTCATTCTCCCATGCGTTTGCTTATTTGCACCCGCAACTGGCAGCACCGCGAGGGCTGGTAGAGAGCGACGGTCCACAGCACGACGCTTTTTCCTCTGGTGCGCAGCAGGACGCCTGTTCACCTGGTGGGCAGCACGAGGAAACAGGAGCTGCCTTCTCAGCCTTTGCGGCAAAGAAACGTGTCAGATTCTCCGTGACCTCGCCCACAGGCGGCGGTGCGTCAAGCGGTGCTGCGCCACTGTACACCTCACGCAACAGCGCATCCACAATCATTCCCACCGGCGCTTCGGTGTATTCTTGCCCTTGATAGCGCCACACACGACAGTTGGTCCCTTCCTCGCACCCGCACAGGTCCGTGCAAGAATCACAGTGACTTTCCAACGTCTCTAGGGCGATGTCGTGGCCGTTGATGCGAATGGTCGGCGAAGTCACAAAGCTGTGCTGCTGGGCTTGTTCTGCCGACTCGATCAGAATCGTACGCACGTGTACGTCATAGCCAGTGACTTGCAACACCTGTTGGACGGTAGCGAGGGCGTGTTCGAGGTTAGCCTGACTGCCGACACAACGAGTGCAGGTCTGAAGATCGAGGGCCAGTAACTCGATGGTGATAGGGTGGGCGGCCGCCGCCGGTTCTCTTGTCGATGACATGGTTGATGTACTCATGAACTCTCTCCTTATGATCCAGGGATTTTTCTGGCAACCCTTTGTGGGCTTCCATTGCTAGAGACGGAGGAGAGAAGAAAAAGACGCAACGCTCTTGTACTTCCAGTAAGAACCCGACTAAAAGCCTCGCCCAGTCGGCGGCCGCCCGCTGTTGGGGCCAGAGACACTGCTCCCGGTGAAGACAGCGCCTTTGGCCTGCGCTTCTTCGCGCGTAATCACATTTTTATTCACGAGGTCCACGAGTGCAGCATCCAGCAGCTGCATACCATCCTTCTGCCCCACCTGCATGGCTGAAGGCAACTGATGCACTTTGCTTTCGCGGATGAGGTTACGCACCGCCGCCGTCGCCAGCAAAATTTCCAAAGCAGCCACCCGCCCGCCGCTTTTCTTCTTACAGAGCGTCTGCGTAATCACAGCCTCGATGGAGTCCGCGAACTGCATGCGCACTTGCGCCTGTTGGGCGGCGGGAAAGACACTAATCACCCGCTCAACCGTCTGCGGAGCGCTCGGGGCATGGAGGGTTGCAAAGACGAGGTGTCCGGTTTCTGCGGCGGTGATTGCTAGTTGAATCGTTTCGAGGTCGCGCATTTCTCCGACCAAAATCACATCTGGATCTTCGCGCAAAGCCGCGCGGAGCGCGTTGGCAAAGGAATGGGTATGCAGCCCCACCTCGCGTTGGTTCACAAGGCAGCGTTGCGACTGATGAATGAACTCAATCGGATCTTCGATGGTCACGATGTGGCCAGGGGTGGTCTGGTTAATATGAGCGATCATGGCCGCTAGGGTGGTAGATTTTCCTGATCCGGTCGGCCCAGTCACCAGAATCAGCCCTTTTCTCTTTTCGCACAGCTTCTTGAGAATCGGTGGCAGTCCGAGTTGCTCAATGGTGGGAATCGTTGCGGGAATGAGGCGGAAGACCGCGCCAGCGCCGCGCTGCTGCATAAAGACGTTGACGCGAAAGCGTCCAAGTTCACCCGCGTCGTACGCGAAATCAAGCTCGTGCTCTTCGGCAAACGTGCGTTGTTGGGCGTCGTCCAAAAGCGTGTCGATCAACACCTGCACTGCCTCTGGCGCAAGTGTCGGAGCATCGAAGCGGTGCAAATCGCCATGCACGCGGAGAATCGGCGGCTCGCCGCTGCTGAGGTGTAAGTCAGAAGCGGCGGATTGCACCGCTAGCGTTAAGAGTGCGGAGAGGTCCAGAGCCACGGCAACTGCCTCCTTGCTTCGTCAAGAGAAAGACGTGAATCTTTTGCCTTTCTCTTGACCATGGGCCTTTGGTGGTGCCGTTATTTAATCGCCAAGGGATTCAGCGGACTGCCGACGGCATGCGGGATATTGAGCGGTGGTGCCACCCACAGGAATTCGTAGACGCCATCGGCGGCACAGTCCTTTGCCAGTTCCTCAAATGTGAAGATTTCACCCAGCGACAACCCGAGGTCACGAATCGCCACCTGATGAAACGGAATGAACTCGCCGTCAATTTCCGTAGGCAGTCGCTCCACGGCGATATTATCCATAGCAATGCACGAGATTTCTTTTGTGGCGATCCAGTCCAGGGTATGCACCGACATCCCCGGCTGGGCGTGGAAGTAGGCTTCTTTCTCGCCATGAGTCTTGAGCGTGTACCAGTAGGGCACCCAACCGGTACGAACACACAGAGCATCGCCGCTTTTGACTTCGACCTTTTGCGCCTGCGCACAGCCGTCGAGGTCGGCCACGGTGATGGGATAATCTTTCGGCAGGTGGCCATCGTTGTCATAGCCTTTGTAACGCACCATATCGAGCAACACCCCGCGCGTAACAAACGACTGATAGAGCTTGCCGATGTCGTTCTTCGCTGCACCGCCGTGCGCAGTCACTGCACTGGTGGGCAGATCGTTGTAAAACCGATCCCCGTAGCCGACATGCGCTAAACTATCCCATTGCGTCGAGCCTTGGAGATACATGGTGATGTAGTCGTCGTTCACGATGGCTTGCCCGGGCATGCCAATATCTTGGATCGGTACATTGAGCACCGACATAAACCGCTGCGCCGAGGTGCGCGTGGGAAACACTGGGCCGAACTGGTCAATGGGGATACAACAGCACATCACTTTGCCTTTGCGCACTAACTTCGCCGCTGCAACAATCACATCTGCCGTGATGAAATTGGCGGTGCCTTTTTCATCGTCTTTTCCCCAACGTCCCCAGTTACTGAGTTTGGGCATGGCTTCTCGTCCTGGCATAACTCATTCCTCCTCTTGCAGTTACCAATGTGGTTGTCCTTATATCTGAGCGCTTCCTTTTGCGAAATGGTTATGCACTCTCTATCTCTTCCCTACTTGCCTTGACCGCAACCTTGGCCTGCCATACAAGCGGGCGAGGAACGTTTATCTGGAGGAACTGATATGCCGGGACCACTTGCCGGAGTGAAAGTCGTCGAAATTGCTCAAGAGATTCAAGGGCCGTACGCAGGTCTCTTTCTGGCGGACATGGGTGCTGATGTCATTAAGGTAGAGATGCGCGACATTGGTGATTTGAGCCGCTACATGCTGGTGAAGCTGATTGCCGGCGCGGACGCGAAAAACGCGGACTTCAGCCATTACTTCCTAGCGATGAATCGCGGCAAGCGCAGCATCACCATGAATCTGAAGAAGCCGGAAGCAAAAGAGATTCTCTATCGCTTGCTCGAACAAGCCGACGTACTGCTCAGCAACTATCGTCCCGGGGTGCTTGATCGCTTAGGGTTCGGTTACGAAGAACTTGCCAAGCGCAACCCGCGCCTCATCTACGCGATGGGTTCGTCATGGGGACCACAGGGTCCGTGGGTGAAGCGCCCGAGCCGCGATACTTTGGCGCAAGCCGCCGGCGGTCTCATGGCGAAAAATGGCATGCCAGAGGATCGTCCGTTGCCGTGCGGCGCATTGGTCGCCGATCATTCTGGAGCCATGATGCTGATGGCGGGCATTGTCGCGGCGCTCTATGCCCGCGAAAAAACCGGCAGAGGGCAAAAGGTCGATGCTTGCATTTACGGGACGGTGATTGCCATGCAACCCATGGAGATCAACTTCACCTCCGTCAGCGGTGGTGTCGAAACGCGGCGTGCCGGACGTGGCCACCAATTCCTACAAGGCGTGTGGGGTTCGTTCCAAACTCAAGACGGCTGGATCTGTTTAGCCGGTGTCGATGACAAACGTTGGGCCAATTTCTGTCGTGTCATGGGCATCGAACATGTACTCAGCGACCCGGAGTGCAGCGACAACGTGATCCGCAATTTTCGTGGGGCAAAGATCGAGAAAGTGCTGGACGAGGTGTTTCCCAGCAAGACCACAGCAGCATGGATGGACCTCTTAGGCAGCGTCGATATTCTGGCCACGCCAGTGCAGGAATATCGCGATATCCTCAACAATGAACAAGCCTTAGCCAATGGTTACATCACCGAGATGGATCACCCTCAGATTGGCAAAGTGCGTGTCGTGGGCAACCCGATTACCTTGAGCGACACCCCACTCAACATGAGTAATCCGCCGCCAGAACTCGGACAGCATAGCGAGGAGATCCTGCTCGAAGCCGGGTTTTCATGGGAAGACATCACCGCGTTTCAAGAGAAAGAGGTGGTATAAATTGGGGATTGGGGATTGGACACAAAGGCGCACGCTGACAACGCTTACTCAAGGAGGTGGAGTAGCTCCGCCAAGCTGCTCACCGTCAAATAATCACCTGCTCCTTGATTTTGCGCTCGCCGATCAACCAAGACCGCAGTGAGTCCCGCCGTGTGTGCTCCAACAATATCGGCGTCGTAGCTGTCGCCGATGTGCAGCGCTTCCCTCGCCTCTACACGAGCGAGGGCAAGGGCCTGAGTGAAAATCTCGCGGTCAGGCTTCGCTGCTCCAGCTTGAGTCGAGATGACGAGGGGATCGAAAAGCTGGGTGATGCCGAAGCCGTCAAGGATATTGAACAGCCGCGAGTCAAAATTCGAGATCACACCGACGATGAGTCCTCGGCTCTTCAGTGTCGCCAACGTGGTTAGGGTTTCGGGATAGAGCCGCCACGCCTCGGCCTGGGCGAAGAAGGTGAAGAGCGCATCAAAGTACGAGTCGAAGCGCGGAAACACCCCAAGGGGAGCAAACACGTCGTGGACCAGCGTCTTCCACCATTGCTTTTCCAGAGCGGGGATGTGCTCTGGCGAAGCGCCGGGAAACGCCATCGGCGGCGCTACAGCAAAGGCGCGACGAAAGCCGAGTTCCAAGTCGGTGACGGCTACCTCCTTCCCATGTTCACGGGCAAGTCGCGCATAAATCTCGCCGACAGAGCCGTTGACGGTAAAGAGCGTGCCCGCAGCATCGAAGAAGATGGCTTTAATGCGAGGTGAGGTCATACGTCATGCGTGATACGTGATGCGTCTTGCGAGTTCTTTCCTTTCACGTTTCACGCGCCATGTCCTATAGCGTTTTACTGATCTCATCTATACCTGCCAGCAACGCTTCGATGTCGTCACGACTGGTATAGTAGTGAATTGACACGCGCAGGCCGCCCACACCCGAACAATAGCGCACGGTCGGGTAGATGCGTTGTTTCTCCAGCTCCAGCGTTAGTTGATGCACGCGTTCCGCCTCGGGAAACGGCTCGCAAGTAACGATGCCAGAGCGTAGATGATGTGGCTGCGGCGTCCACACCTTGATGCCACGCCGTTGCAATTGCTCAATGAGAAAATCGCCGAGTGTGAGAATATGCTGTGTGGCAGCAGCGGTATCGAGGCCATTCACGTAGGCAAGCGAGGCCGCGAGGCCAGCCGTCCCAAGCGTCTTCGGCATCCCATGAATCTCGAACCGCCGCGCGTCCGGTGCCAGCGGCAGCGACACAAAGGGCGTCAGACTCGGATCGCCAAGATACTTCGCCCAGCCCACCTTGGGTTCTGCGTAAGCAAAGAGACCATGCGCGAGTCCGGGCTGGACTTGATCCAGCACACCGGTGCGCACGTAGAGCAGGCCAGTGCCAAACGGCGCGGTCAACCATTTTTGTGCACCAGCGGCAAGGAAATCGACGCGCAACTGCGAGAGATCAAGCGGGAGGGCACCGAGCTGCTGGATGGCATCGACAACTAAAAAACAGCCGCGCTCTTGAGCGACTTGAGAGAAGGCGGCTAAATCCATGCGCAAACCATTGATCCACTGGACAGAGCTGACCAACAACACCCGGGTGCGAGCATCCATAAGTTTGACATAGTCGTCGACGGTGACGATGCCACTGCGATGATGCGCAACGCGGACTTCAAGGTCGTGACGATGTTGCGGGTAAGCAGCGCTAATTGCGACTTGCGGATATTCGAGGTCGCAGAGCACGAGGTTGTCGCCGGGCGAGAAAGGGATCGCGGCTAAGGCGATATTCAATCCCATCGTGGTGTCATCAATGAAGGCGATCTCTTGCGGGGTCGCATGCAGCAACCGTGCGGCCTCGGCTTTGGCCTGTACCGAGGGATTACCCAAGGCGTGGTAATAGGCTTTGTAGCCCATGTCCGCCGGACCACACCCGATGAGCAGCGCGGCCTGCTGCACAGCATCAAGTGCGGCTTGCGGCGGTAATCCTACCCCAGCCGTGTTCAGATACACCTGCTGCGCAGTGCCTGGGAAATCCGCTCGTATCGCTTCTACATCGAACATGCTGCTCTCCTCGCGACTGTGCTCAATGATACACCACTCGCTCTTCCGCAGAGCGAATCTCTTCCACCAACCGTCGCACGGCGGCCCGCACCCGAGTTTCGTTGTCACGCAGACGCTGTTCAACTTCGCGCAGCCGGTGGAATTCTCCGCGCTGGGCAAGCCGGAAGTATTCAAGCTGCCATTCCAGCCGTTCAGCCAGCAGGCGATCCGTATCTACAAGAGAATGAAGCCGCGCACGCCCTTTGCCAAGTTCGTCGGCAACCGTCAACAAGCGACTGAGCAAGCCAGTATGGTAATTAGCAATAGCGGAAAGCAGCGCGGAGTCTCGCCGCACGGGTTTGAGAAAAAAGGCTTCGGCAAAGAGCGCCACAGCGTCAAGCAGCTCACCTTTCTCGAACAACGCATCTCCGCGATCACAGCGCGTACGATAGCGGCGAAAACGCGATTGCTCGAACACGCCACCAAAAGCAGAAGACAGAGCAGAAAGCAGCCAAAATGCCAGATACCCGGCGATGGTCACGCCCAACGTGAGGAGAATGACACTGAGCGCCACGTCGAGTGGCGTACTCGCGGGAGTGTTTGCGACCATGCCCTGTTCCATGATGCGAAGAAAGCACAGCAGAGACCGAACGACAAGACCTAGTAACGAATGGTGCTAGTTTGAGCGGTGCTTGAAAAGCGCCATGCGGAGCCCCCAAGCTGCAGGTTGCAACACCAACGCAGCCTAAGGGGAACGCCGCATGACTACCGAGGACTTTATCAGCGCATTGTTTTACCGGGTAGATGAGGCAATGAGGGGGAGCGTCAAACACCCGCAAGCCAGTTTGTGGCCGAGTGAGGTCGTCACGTTGGGCGTTCTCTTTGCCCTCAAAGGCAGCGGCAACCGGGCATTTTACCGGTGGGTGAGCCGCGATTGGCGCGACTTGTTTCCCGCGTTGCCCGAGCGAACGCGCCTCTTTCGGCTCTTTGCCACCCACCGGGCTTGGACCGACCAGTTCCTGGCCGCGCCTTCGGTTTTGGGGGTGGTCGATAGCTATGGGATTGAATTGCTCCATCCGATGCGGGAAGGGCGGAGCGCCCAACAAATCGGGCGCAAAGGCAAATCCAACCGGCGCTGGATCGTCGGCGGTAAGCTCTGTCTGCTGCTCAATCACTTGGGCTTGGTGGTGGCCTGGGATTGTGCCGGGGCCAATGCCCCGGACACTGCCTTTCACCTGCTCATTGAAGCCTTTGAGACGGAAATGATCGTCTTGGGCGATAGGGGCTTCCACGCCAAAGTGGGAGATCCTAGCAATCTAAAGCTCAGTGCTCGGGGGACGTGGAATACGCGGATGCTGGTAGAGACGGTGCTGGCGATGTTGACTGGCGTCTGTCATCTCAAAAAGGTCGCGCACCGCACCTGGGCGGCTTTCCAGGCCCGCTTGGCGTTTACGCTGGCGACTTTTAATCTTCTCGTGCAATGGGAGGGCTTGCAGCCGGACGCTCAGGGGTTCATTCCTCTTTCGTTAGCCGAGTTCAGCTTGTAAGTCGCTAGCACCATTCGTTAGTAGCTCGTGGATCTATGTCAGTGCTTAATGTGTGTGCAAACCCGAGGGTAGCGGTCAGAGTGAGAAGCCCCTTCGACAAGCTCAGGGCAGGCTCCGGCGATGAAGCAATCTCTGTTTCCGGCAAAGATTGCCTCACTTCGTTTGCCGTGCTTTTCCCACGTTGTGCCTATGCTTCGTTCCGTTAGCGAAAATGCGGCATGACCTTCGCAGCAAAGAGTTCGAGGTGTTCATTCATCTTCTTCGCTGGATATCCTGGCGGTAAAGTCCAGGTGTAGAAGCGCTGAATCGGCACTTCCGCTACGTAATCCTTAATCATCTGTACTGCAGTGTCGGGCGTGACGATGTTCAAAATACCGCTGGCCTTGAGCGCAGCTTCATCGGGCAACTGGGGAAAGAGCGACTGCCCGGCTTTCGTCAACCACTCATTGTAGACGTTGATCTGATAGAGCACGTGGGGGGCGATCTCATGCCAACTCTTCTCAGGGTCGTTGGCGACGATCAACCAGAAATGACCACCAGCAAGTTTGGGATTAGCCGTATCTTTGCCGAGTGCTTGCAGCTCCCTGAGGTAGGCCTGATACGACTCCTTCATATCACCTGTACCGATGTAGCCATCGCCCAAACGCGCCGCCCGTTTCACCGCTGCGTTGGCAAAGCCTCCTACCCAAATCGGCGGTCGTGGTTGTTGCAGCGGACCTGGGGTCAGTTTCGCGTTCTCGATCTGAAAATGCTTGCCTTTGAAAGTGACGGTCTCGCCTTCCCACAGACGGCGGATGATCTCCAAACCTTCGTTTGCCCGCCCGCCGCGATGCTCACGGGGAATGCCCAAGCCAGAGAACTCTTCGACGCGATAGCCCACACCCACACCGAGTTCAAACCGCCCGCCGGAAAGGATATCAACCGTCGCGCCATCTTCCGCCACTCGCACCGGATGATAGAGCGGTAAGAGTAGCACGCCGGTGCCGATGCGCATTTTTTTGGTCTTCACCGCGATAGCCCCGGCTTGTACCAAGGGTGAGGGGGCGTGCCCGTCGTCAGCGAAATGGTGCTCGGTCAGCCACACATCGTCATAGCCAATCTGCTCGGCCCACACGATTTGCTCAAGAATGTCGTTGTAGATGTCCTGATAGGACCTCTGCCATTGGGGCGGATTGCGGAAGGCGTACCAGAGGCCGAAGCGCAGTTTCACGTTGGGTTGACTCATGAAGAACTCCTTTGACTTGTCATGAGGGGAGGTCGTGTTCGTCGCCGTGCTCATCGCCATGCGCAGGCGGCGAAGATTTCCGGAGCCGCTTGAGACTCGGCAGTAAGGCCGGCAGATTGTCGATCTCAACGACGCGCCACACACCAGCTGAGTTTTGCCGTGCTCTGATGTCGATGGTGCGTCCTTTTTTGACTTTGACGGGGAAGCTGGCTACTCCGTCTTCGGTGTGTCCCTGCCACAGTGCTGCGAGCACCGCAACGGCGGGAATTTCCGGCAGCGGCCGACTCGTGTCGCGCACGACTTGCTCGATGACGATTTCCAGCCCGGCCTTCGCAAGCCCTGCTGTGGCATCGTTCAGCAAGCCTTTGAGGATCTTTTTTCGCAGAAATTTTTCGAGCGGGTTGCGTGGTTGCGCGTCTTCGTCGCGTGACCTGCGGTCGTTCAGGTCTTCGAGCGCATGATCGAGCACGCTCTCGATATCCACATAGTAGGAGAACGTCGCATAGTCGTGGGCAATGAGCGCTCGCCGCAGATGATAGAGCGAATACGAAGGCGTGAAGGTCCATGCGTACCCGAGACCAGCAAGCAACAACGCGAGAGCGCCAAAGATAAGAACAGAGCGGTGCCATCCTCCAGGCATAGATTCCTTCTCGTGAGACCTGCTTGTAATGGCGGCCATCATACACACAGAGGCAACTGCCCGTCATCCGTCTTCGCGCTTTTCCCGTGCTGTGGAGCTTGTCAATCTTTCCCTGGTCGGACGGGCATCATTTCTATGCCATGACGCAGCTAGATAACAATCTAGATTTTTCTTATTCGTCGTGCGATATCATTCTTTCTGGACACGCGGCAGGAGATTCTAATGAGAACGGTACAAATGACACTGGACGACGATTTGGTCACGACAGTCGATACAATCGCGAAAAAGCTAGGCACCTCTCGCTCGGCCTTTATGCGAGACGCCCTGCGCTCTGCTCTCGATCGTTTACAGGTGAAGGAGCTAGAACGAAAGCATCGCGAGGGCTACAGCAAAAAACCAGTAAAGAGGGGCGAGTTCGACTTGTGGGAACAAGAGCAAGTGTGGGGTAAATGATGAACCGTGGTGAAGTGCGCTGGTACCAGTTTGCCAAGCCTGACAAACGACGACCGGTTGTCCTTCTCACCCGAGATTCTGCCCTTGAGTTCCTTGGCGAAGTCACTATTGCTCCCATCACTTCGACGATACGTGAGATCCCCACCGAGGTTGTCTTGACCGTAGCAGATGGCATGCCGCATGACTGCGCTATCAATCTTGACCATATTCAAACTGTTCCCAAAGGAAAGCTCGGTTCTCTCATTACAACGTTACGCCCGCGTAAAATAGCGGAACTTCGTTCGGCTTTACTATTTGCTTTGGGCTTTTAAGGCGTTGGATGCGTCCGCCCTTCCAGATACCGCCGAACGTTTACCCCCGCCACACCCGTAGTTCAACGGCGAAATCGATCTCCGGCTTCAGAACTCCGCTGACATAGCAACCACGTTTCGCTACGTCGAGCAACGCACGTACCTCGGCGTCCGATGCCGCACTCCACACTTCAAGTGTCATTGTGATCGCTTTGAGGTGCCCGCGCGGTGTGGCCTGCACCCGACCTACGAGGCGGGATATCGCAACGTTGCGTCGCTTGGCTGCGGCTTTGAACGCAATAGTCATGCACGACAGTAGTGCCCCCAGGAAAGCATCCACTGGAGTCGGACCGAGGTTGGTCCCGCCATCTTCAATCGGTTCGTCGAGCGTCCATTGATGGGTGCGACTCTGCGCGTGTACAACGTATCCGTCACCCTCGGATATCGAGCGAACTTCTCGCTTAGCTAATGCTTCCTGGGTGCTAAAGGTTGGGGGTTGGGGGTTAAGTGCTGAGGACTGAGTGCTGGGGACTGAGTTTTGTTGTGCAGCCAGGCTCTCCAAGGTCTCCTTCAAGCCGCGCGTGAATTGTGAAGCTACGACGCCGTCGGCCAATCGATGGTCGTAGGCAATGCTCAGCGTCAGCATGGGACGGACAACAATCTGCCCGTCTCGCACGACTGGGCGGTCTTCGACTGCACCGACGAAGACCAGAATAGATTCGCCTAAATTGATGACCGGGGTGCCGAAGGCAACGCCGAACATACCGAGATTGGAAACAGTGAGACTTGCGCCGCCCATGTCCTCGGGCTTCAGGCGACCGGCGCGGGCAGCTTCGATGAGTCGCTGGCTTTCCGTCGCGACTTGCGCCAGCGACAACGTCTCGGCACGGCGAATGACCGGCACGACTAATCCGCGTGGGCTATCGACAGCAAAGCCGATGTCAACGCCGTCGTACAACGTCAGCGTCTCTTCCTCGACCATACCGTTGAGATCCGGCAGCCCAGCCAATACCTGGGCTGCGGCATGCAGCAAAAGATCGTTCACCGTGAGCGTAGGCAACTCTTGCCGCAATGTTGCCCGCGTGGTGCGCAGTGCCGTCGCGTCGATATCGACCATTTGCACAATATGCGGAATCGTACGCCACGCTTCTTGCAGTCGCCGGGCGGCGGTTTTGCGCATCCCCACTAACTGACGCTGGGTGCGCACGGCTTTTCCAGACGCCGGAGTTGGAGAGTGCAATGCCGGAACATCCGCTGGTTTCGCAGCAATTGCTTGCTCAACATCACTCGCCGAAATCACCCCGTCGGCGCTCGATGGGGTAAGCGTGGCAAGGTCGATGCCATGCTCGGCGGCAAGCTGTTTCGCCTTGGGCGAGGCCAAGACTTTCTTCCCGCGTGTCGGAGTCTTCGTCGGTTCTGCCACAGACGCAACACTGGGCGACGCTGTAGAGGGGGTCGCCACGGTGGCCGGTTGCGATCCGTCACCAATTGAGCCAATGATCGTGCCAACTTTGACTTCGTGCCCTTCGCCAATGAGAATATGCAACACTCCACTGGCTTGGGCTTCAAGCTCGTAGGTGGCTTTGTCGGTTTCAATGGTAAGAATCACCTCGCCTTGGTTCACGTGAGCGCCGTCCTGCTTATGCCACTGGAGGATAATGCCCTCGCTCATGGCTTGGCCGATCTTTGGCATGAGGACGGCAGTGTTAGGAGCCGTTGCTGTATCAGGAGACAAGATCTTTCACCGCCTTATAAATATCGTCTTCGGAAGGCACGATAGCGTTGACCAGATGCTGGCTGGTAGGCAGCGGCACATCGGGAATCGCCAACCGCTTGAACGGCTTGTCGAGGTACGGCAACGCCTGCTCTAGCAACATGGCACCGATTTCCGCCCCAACGCCCAGCGTGCGGTACGCTTCTTCCACCACGATACACGCGCCGGTCTTTTTGACCGATTCAATGATGGTCTCGCGATCAAACGGATTCAGCGTGCGGGGATCGACGATCTCTACCTCGATGCCCTCCTTGCTCAGGCGTTCAGCCGCAGCGAGGGAACGACGGAGCATATCCTGCCACGCCACAATCGTGACGGCCTCACCTTCGCGGCGCACCACAGCTTTGCCGAAAGGCACGGTGTAGTCACCCTCCGGCACTTCGCCGCGCATGGCGTAGAGCAACTTGTGTTCGCAGTACACCACCGGGTTGTCGAGACGAATCGCTTCTTTCAGCAACCCTTTGGCATCCGCTGGGGTCGAAGGCACGGCACATAACAAGCCGGGAGCATGCATAACAAACGCTTCAGGGCACGCCGAATGTTCGGGGCCAAAACCCGAACCGCCAGAAGGCGCACGAATCACCAGTGGCACCTTGAAAGCGCCGCCGTGCATAAAGCGCCACATCCCGGCTTTGAAAAAGACTTCATCGCCGGCAGTCAAGAGAAAATCGGCGAATTGCAATTCGACCACGGGGCGCAATCCCATAATGGCGGCACCGACACCAGCCCCGACCATCACATTCTCAGAGATCGGCGAATCGAAGACTCGGTCTTCGCCAAACTGCTGATAGAGTCCGTCGGTGACTTTGAAGATCCCGCCCCACGCGGCCACGTCCTGACCGTAGAGGATCACATTTTCATCCCGCGTCATTTCTTCGGCGAGGGCTTGGTTGATGGCTTTGCTGTACGTCATGATCGGCATAACATCACTCCTTGAGGGCGGTGCTTCTAGGCATTAGGCATTGGGCAACAGGCAACGGAGATCAAGCGTCGGTATGCTTTCCCAGCACCTTCCAGAGCGCGAAAAGTTGTTTGCCAAGAGAGTCCGCTTGTTCAAGTAAAAGAGCACCCTGTTCGGGGGAACAATACTTGAGGCGCATGGCAATCTCGAGTTGTGTCTGCAATTCTGCGAGAGATCCTCGGGCGATAGACAAATGGCGCGAATACTCTCTGCTGTAAGCTTTCGTGTATCCTTCGGCAATATTGGAAGGAATCGAGACCGCAGCTCTCTGCATCTGAGACGCAAGCCCATATATTTCATGTTTCGGGAATTTCTGGGTCGCTCGATACACGTTTTCCACCAAGTCCATTCCAACTTGCCAAACCCGCAAGTCTCGGAAGCTCTTGATGGTTGCGTTCTTTTCCATTTTTCCTTGTTCCTGGTTTTCACCCTCTATTGCCCGTTGCCTGTTGCCTGTTCCCTGTTGCCCGCTGCCTGTTGCCTGTCCCCCGTCCTATGCGTACAAGTCCTGCAACGCCACTTCCGTTGCCAAGAGGGGCGCAGCTCTGACGGCGGCAACAGCTTCGTCAATGTGTCGCTGCGCGTCGGCTTCAATGTGTGCAACCTGCGCGTCGGTCAACACGCCGGCATCCATAAGGGTTTGTTGCAGCTTCGGCAGAGGATCTTTTGTCTTCTGCACAAGCTCGGCATCTGGGCGGTAGGTCTGCTGGTCAGCGACGTAATGCCCCTGCAATCGCGTTACCTTGGCTTCGATCAAGGTCGGACCGTGCCCGGCGCGAGCGCGGGCCACAGCGGTGTGCATCACTTCGTGTACGGCAGCAGGATCGTTCCCATCCACCAAGACCCCCGGCACGCCGTAGCCTGCTGCACGTGCAGAAATATCGGCCACAGCCGTCGAGCGGCTGGTTGGCACGGAGACGGCATAACCGTTGTTTTCGCAAAAATAGATGCACGGCAGCTTTTGTACTGCCGCCCAGTTGAGCGACTCGTGAAAGGTGCCACGGTTCGAGGTGCCGTCGCCAAAGAAGTAGACGACGGCCTGGTTTTTCTTGCGCCGCTTGAGAGCCATGCCCACGCCGACCGACATCACGAACCCGCCGCCGAGCGTGCCGCTTTCACCAAGGATGCCGTTCGGCACATCGACCACATGCATCACCCCACCTTTGCCGCGACTGGTCGCGCCTTCTTTGCCGGCAATGTCGGCAAGGATGCTGGTGAGGCTGGTGCCACGCGCGATCATGTACGCCAACCCACGATGGCCGTAGAGAATATAATCGTCCCGACTCAACGCGGAGATGGCGGCAATCTGGCCGATCTCTTGCCCGGCACCGGCGTGCAGCGAGCCAGGTAATTCGCCAGCCATCGCCATTTGCACGATGCGTGTCTCGAAACGGCGCACGAGCACGGCAGTGGTGAAGATGTCCAACATCTGTGTGTGATCCATAGTCAGGCTTCCTTTATACCCGTTGGCTGATGCCGCCATCGACAATGATTTCCTCGCCGGTGATGAAACGCGAGGCGTCGCTAGCGAGGAAGACGGCAACGTCGGCAATGTCTTCCGCCGTGCCGGCGCGACGCAGCGGCGTGTTGTGGACCAGGATTTTGCGGATGTCGTCGCGAGCGATGAGTTGATCGTGAATCATCTCGGTATCGATCACCCCTGGGCAAATCGTATTCGCGCGGATGCCCTTGGCGCCATAGGTCACGGCAATGGCGCGAGTTAAGGCGACCACGCCGCCTTTCGTCGCTGTGTAAGCATGCGCATCTGCAGCACCGCGCAAAGCGGCGATGGAGGCCGTGTTGATGATGACACCGCCGCCACGTTTGATGAGCAGCGGGATGCCGTATTTGCAAAAGAGAAACACCCCGCCGAGGTTGATGTCGAGAATGCGTCGCCAGTCTTCCTCGGTACACGAGACGATGTCGCTCATGGCCACGCCGAAGCGCTTGGTGGCCGAGTAACCAATGCCCGCGTTGTTATACAGGATGTCCAACCCGCCCCAGTGCCCCGTGACCTCGGCCAACGTGCGTTGCACGTCCGCTGCATTGGAGACATCGCCGACCGTCGCCAGCGCCTCACCACCGGCAGCGCGAATGGTGTCTACCGCCGCCTGCACGGATGCCGTGTCGAGATCGTTGACGGCTACGCGCGCTCCCTCCGCTGCAAAACGTTTGGCTGCCGCCAGTCCTTGCCCACGCCCGGCACCGGTGATGAGCGCGATCTTGCCTTGCAGCTGTCCCATGTCAGCTCCCCTTTCGTTCTTCCGCGCGGTTATGGCCAAATCACTCGGTTTTCTTCCGCCAGGAAAGCTTGCGTGGTCTGACCATCGACAAAGTTCTTGGCATCGGTGAGTTGCTCGACTTGCAGCTCCGGCGAGGCCCACGATTCTTTGAACGTTTCCACACTCGGCCACCACAGCTCGGCCACGCCGTCGAACGCCGGCGGCGTATCGGACTCGTAGAGTTCCGGCAGCACGTGACACTGCACGTAACGCAAGAGGTGGGGCGTGCGCGGCACCAGCGGCGCATGTTTCTCGCGCCAGTAGGCTTGAAACTCAGCCACGCTCAGTCCAGGTTTCCGTCGCACGAGAAAAAGGGCTTTCACGTAAGGTGCGTCTTTGGCCATCGGCGTCCCAGCGACGACCACGTTTTCATGCGTGGCTAGCCATTGCAGCTTCAGCTGCTCGATAAAATTGGGCTCATCTTTGTAGGCACCTTCGATATATTCCGGACTGTCACGCATGGCGAGCGCAGCGGCGAGGCTGTCATACCACACTTCGGCAGCACCCTCGAAGGTCGAGGCCGGGAAGCTGGCCGTCAGTCCCGGCAGACGATGACTTTGCACGTAGCGCCGTAGACTCGGGATGCGCAGCGCCAAATCGGCGTGAATCGTGCGCCAGTGCGTATGAAATTTTTCGTCGCTGATATCCGGCCTTTTGGTCAACAGGGCAAATCCTTTAATCATGGGGCAACCTCCTTTGGAGCATGAGACGAACTGGGCGGCACCATAGCGCAACCGCTCCGCGTTGGGCAAGGATGAGGTGAGGAGCAAGTCCTGAGGACTGCGTGCTAAGTCCTAAGTGTTGAGTTTGACGCATGGTGCAGGTCTCCCGACCGTGCTGATGGCCACCGTTTCCCCTTCGTCCAAGTCGAGCACGCCTTCCACATGATGGAGACCAAAGAGGACAATATCGTCAAGCCGCTGATTACGTTCTAGTGGTCCATCTCATTGATTCTGATGGGCAGGATTTCGTCATGCCAGCGAAAGCTGGCATCTAGGAGCATAAAGCGTTGGCCTGTAGTTCTGCCTCCTGGATTCCGGGTCTCGCGGTGCTCGCCCGGAATGACGCCACCACTGCTGCCCCTCAAATTCAATGAGTGGTAGGGGCGGGCTTCAAACCCGCCTCTACGAACGCTGCCGCAAAATGCCCTCTATCGCCTCAATCCCCGGGGTAAAATCGATCTGCTCCCACAACGCTCGCGCGTCCAGCAAGAGCTGCACCCCGCGTTCGCCGTCGCCCTGTTGCAAGCAGAGAACACCCAGAAAGAGTTTGCACCGGGCAATGCTATAACCGTCGCGAATTGTCTCGTACAACGCCAGTGCGTGCTCCAGCAAACTCGTGTCGTTGAGCAATCGCCCTTGCGCGAGCAGCACGTTGGCTTGGCCCAATTTGGCCCCGCCCTCGGTGAAGAGGCGCAACGCCTCGGCGTAGGAGGTCAGCGCCGCATCCATTTCTTTCCGAAACGATTGCACGTCGCCGATGGCCTGGCGCACGTTGGCTTGGCCCAATTTGGCCCCGCCCTCGGTGAAGAGGCGCAACGCCTCGGCGTAGGAGGTCAGCGCCGCATCCTTGTCGTCCCGAAACGATTGCACGTCGCCGATGGCCTGGCGCACTTTGGCTTGACGGTAGATGAGTTTAGTAGTGGTCGCCAAAGCCAGGGCGTGCGTGAGCCAGGCGAGTAGCCGAGGCTCGTTCCGTAGCCGCCAGACTCTGGTGAGATCATCGGTCACCTCAACAGCGAGTTGGGGGTCAGGAAAACCAGCGGCCAGTACACGTACCTGAGCCAGTTCGACATTGTCGCGTTCACGGTCGAAGACATTGAGCGCGTCATAGGCGTCGGCCCCGTGCCCTTCGTTGACCGCGCTCTGGTAGGCTCCGCCGATACTTTGGCCGAAGTAAGCCACGTGACGCACGAACACGTGTTGTTCCTGTTCGGGTAGACTGTGCAGACGCATGCGGGCGTATTCGTGCAACAATGGGTGCAACTCCACGCGAGTACCGTCGTAATCTGCCAACGACAGGGCACCGAGGGCCAAGGCAAGGTCTTGGGCTTCGCTCTCGTCCGTATCCAGTAGCACCGCCACGGCGGAGACCGGTGTACCGGAGGGCGCACAGCTTCCCAGGGCGTGAAAGGCTTCACGTAAACGCTCGTCCAGCATCGCGTAAGACAAAGCGAAAGACTCTGCGGCATTGTCATCGACGCTATTGGTGCGTGGCAAGCGTAATTGTTCGAGAATGGAGCCGCTGCGCTCGAAATCGGCCAGCGCCTGGGCACAGGTGCGCCTTGGGGTGAAGAGCGCCATGCGCTGAGCAGTGATGTTGAGCGCCAACGCCAGCGAGCAGTTTGCCGAGCACGATGCTTTGCACCTTGCCGTCGTTTTTGAACAGCGCTTGAAAGCAGCCGCAAAACTGGTCGAACCAGTGAGTACGCAGCGCCTTCGCCACACCATCGGGCGTGCCCGGGGTGCGTCGTTCGAGGTCAGCCAGCACATTGGCGAGGAGCGGGACCCGCAGGTCTGGCACTTGCGCCTCGCCTGCGGGTGGGCGGAGCAGCAGGACGTATTGCTCGCGAGCTGGCAGCAGCGCCGGATGCGCCTGCAGGTCGGCAAGGTAGTTTTCCCGCGCGGCGGGAAGAAGGTCGCCTTCCAAATGCGCGAGCGTGGCTTCGATCCATTGGCGCTCGGACTCGCGGGTTTTGCCGAGATACGGATGGGTGCGCCAACGGCGCATCAGCGCGGCGAGCCATTGCGGAAAGATCCCCCAGCGTACCCAGCCTGCGCTATCATAGCCGAATTGGTCATAGTGAAAGCGTAACGTGTGGATGCTGGCTTGCAGATAGGCGCGGTAGATGGCGCGTTCGAGATCGTGATTGCCATCCGGACGGTATTGTTCGAGATTCTCGTAGAGTTTCTGGTAGGCGAGCACCACCCCGGCATCGGTACGGTTGCCGAGGATGGCACCGACAACAGCGGAGATGCCCGACAAGATGACTGACGCAGTAGTGGTAGGCTCCATGCACGCTCCTTTGGCGCTATCAGGTTCAAGGAGTCTCCGTCATTCCCGCCTCCTTCGACAAGCTCAGGACAGGCTTCGGCAAGCTCAGGATAAACTCCGGCGAGAATCCAGTCTTTTTTCCTGGATTCCGGATCTCGCGCTGCTCGCCCGGAATGACGACACCGCTTCGTTCGTCATTCCAGCGCAAGCTGGAATCCAGCGCGGTCTAAGACTGCCTCTCTGAATACATTGTCACGCGTCCACCGCTGCCGACCTACTCCCCTCGCTCCACAAAATGAAACAAAATCCCGCCCGTGCTCCTAGGGTGCAAGAACGCGATCTTCGAGCCGCGCGCGCCGGGGCGCGGCTTTTCGTCGATGACGTGCAGCCCTTTGGCTTTCGCGTCGCGCATGGCTTCTTCGATATTCTCGACGCGCAGGGCGATATGGTGAATGCCCTCGCCACGCTTCTCCAGCCAATTGGCAATGTCGCGCTGATCGATGACTTTGCCGCTCGCGTCCGGCGCACGATCTTGCAAGAACTCAAAATCGGTCTCGCCGATCCTGGCGAACACGCCGCGCAACCCACCATATGGGTCTTTTTGTTCTAGGCTGTGAATCTCTAGCCCCAGGTCTTCACCGAAGAGTTTCAGATACTTATCGAGATCGCGCACGGCGATGCCGATGTGGTCGATGCTGAGAATATTCATGGGACCTCCAGCAGAAGGGGCTGGGGGTTGGGGATCGGGATTGGGGAAAGCGAGGACGCAGGCAATGAGCACAAAAGACCAATCCCCAACCCCTAACACCCAAGCCCTAAATGTTGTCCAACGGAAACACTGGTCGACGGATCTTCTTGAACGGTAAACGGGAAAGATCTTGCGTCGCGAGGCCGGGCGTATCAACGTCGATGATTTTACTGGCAAGACCCTCGAAACCGGCGCGGTGTTGCAGTTCGGATTTGCAAGCGATGATTTTGCGCTGCGTCGGTTCAATGCCCAAGCTACGAAAATGATTGGCCTCGAACACCAGCACAGGACGCGAAGTCAGGATGACTTCCGTACCGCCGCAATCGACCACTACGGTCGTGCCACGACGATAGGTGCCAGCGTTGAACTTGGTGGTGGCGGTGAATACGCCGTCGTGAATCACTCGCACCTTACCGCTGATCTGCACCGGCGCACCGTGAAAAGTGTCGGTTTTGCCGCCGACGGTGAGAGTGACCTCTTTGCCAATACCAGCGCGCACGGCTTCTTGTACGGCCGCAGGATCGGCGATGTTGCCAATCACCGCGCCTTTGGCGTTTTGTTTCAGGAACTCGGCCAGCAGCGCCGTGCCGTCGCCTGGAGTGCCAGCGCCGCCACTATCGGCTAAATCACCGAGCACGACCGGGCCAGTGTCAGTTTCTATCGCCTCGCGCACGGCGTGTTCCACCGAGACCATGTCGGTATGGAACGCCTGCCGCTTGGACCAGCAGAACTCTTTCACTTGCTCGGCGAGGTCACGTGCCAGATTCGGCTCGTTGTTGGTCGTGACCACGACATTCATGCCGGTGTCATGCTTCTCCGACGGGAAAAATCCGCCAAGCAGGGAAATATCCAGCACACGAGGGTCACGCGCTAAGTTGGCGGCCACGCGCATACAGTGCTCCATCGGCCAGCCGGGCGCGATATAGAGTTTTTGCAGCGCCGGAACCATGGCCGGTTGCGCCCAGGCAGCAGTCGGTTTGACTCGTTCTTCGACCATGCCTGCCATGACGTGCGCGGCCTGTCGTCCCACCGGCACGAAATCGTAGTGCGGGTTGGTTTTTACGCCGATCAACATCGTCGCCTGTTGCACCATGAACGGCGTGGTGTTGGAGTGACCATCCAACGAAGCGAACACCGGCACTTGATCGCCCACTACACTGCGCACGGCGGCGAGTAAGTCGCCGTCACAGTCCTCGACGTGCTCCGCCACCGCTGTGCCATGCAGTTGCAGGAAGACGCCATCAACACGGCCAGCACTGCGCAGCGCGGCAAGAATTTGTTCTTTGGCCCACTCGTGCGCCTCTTTGGTGATTGTTCCCATGATGCCGGGGATGACAAACGGCACCGGCACAACCTCCCAGCCGTTCCCGCGTGCGCCCTCAACAAACCCAGAAATCGCGCTTTCTCCGCGTCCGAAGTTGAGCACGGACTCACCGGTCAGCGTCCCGCGTTGGAAGTAGTCCAAGGTAAAGGGTTGAGTAGCAAAGGTATTACAAGCTACGAGATAACCGCCGACTGCAACACGCATATAAGCTGCCTCCTTTGGCCCCAATTTTTGCCTGGATTGAACGGACTTGGCGAGGGGGGCAACGAGGGCAAGAGGGATTTCGCTTGCTGCTCGGCCATGCGATCATAGCGCCATCGAAGTGAAAGCAGCGAGAACGTTTGTGGCGGATGTTGAGGATACCAACCAACTGCTCAGGAGTATGGGCGCAAAATTTCGGGTGGAGATCGCTCGCCCAGCGGTGCATCTACCTCGGCGCTTTCCCGTCTCGCAGTCTTTCACATTGGCGGCGATGCAGAATTTCTCGGCATTTTCAGGGAGTTTGCATCGTGAGTTGACACGCCTCGTTCCGGAAGACATCGGCCAGCGCAGTCGTCGCCTGGGGGCGACGGTTTCACCGTTGGCTATTTGGCTCTTTGGTTATCATTTCCTCGTCGGTCGCGAAGCTGCAATTGCCCTCGGCGGTCTTCGGCCCGACATCAGGGCCGAGAAAATCGCTCAGGTGCTCGCGTATTGGCAGCGTGTGGCGCTTGCCCATCGCGGTGATGGCCGGTTCGACAACAGTGACGCTGGTGGCACCAATCAATTCTTGCCGCCAGCGGCTGTGCAGACCTTGTATCAAGCCCTTATTCCCAGCGATGCTCGCATCAAACGCTTGACGCCCGAGTTTCTCGACGCGCTGGAGGAGTACCTGTTTCTGCTCAATGCTGAGGCGCGGCTGGGAGTGTGTGATTCTGGCCCGTATCCTCTGCATATGAACCGCGTACTGATCGTACGAGATTTCTTCGACCTGCAAGCGCGGGCCTATCCGTGGCACGAGGCGGTTGCGGATCTGCCTTATCAGCATTGCGCGTTGGCGTTCACGTTGGACCCGGCAGATTTTCCTACTATCGAGCTGACGGATCGCTCCGAACTGCTGACTTCGCCGACGCGCTACGTACACGCCATACGTGAGTTGGCGTTACTGACGAATGATGGCGGCAGCCTCCGTGTCCTACCCTTTACGGAAATGGACTGGCTCATGCGCACGGTCAAGCGTGCCCAACCCAAACTCCTCAAGTGGTTCGAGCGCCTCTCGCCGCGCGAATGGATTCTGCATGGTGCCTTGCCGTGGCTGCAACGCTCGCACGCGCTGCTCGCGCGTAGCGTCAGCCGAGGCGACGCCTTTGATACCGAGGCCCTACGCTCGCTGCCATCTTACGAGCATGACGAAGCCCAAGCTGCGCGCTGGGCCACGGAGCGCTGTCTGGCCCCGGGGAACGCCACCGCCTTCACGCTCTTCACCTGATCTTGCCATTATGCCTGAGCGTCACCCGGCCCTCCCGCCTTTATTCACTGCGCCGTTTCTTGCGCGTCTGGAGACGTTGTGCATACGCACCCGGCGGCGTTTTCTCGGCAGCCGCCCTGGTGGACACCTCTCTTTGCGACGTGGTGCAGGACTGGAGTTTGCGGATTATCGCCCCTACACGCCGGGTGATGATCCGCGTTCCATAGATTGGAAACTCTACAGCCGGACGGACCGCCCTTACATCAAATTGTTTCAAGAAGAAGAAGAACTCTACACTTCATTGTTCCTCGATCTCAGCGCTTCGATGACGTACCCCGAACAGGGAGGGAAAGAGGCTGCGGCACGTGCGTTGGCCCTGGCCCTGGCCTACGTTGTGTTGGCGAATGACGATGCCGTGCAGCTCCACGTACTCAGCGGCGCGACAAACGGGCACGCGACCCCCTTCTTTCGTGGTCGGTCCCGGCTCTTCGACCTCGCCACGTTCCTTCAGCAACGACACGCCCAGGGCAAAGTCGATCCACCCAGCGCTCTTGCCCAACAGTTGCGGACCCTTCATCGCCCAGGCAAAGCCATCTGGATTTCCGACTTTCTTTTTCCCCTAGAAATCGTCCAGGCCGGCATGCAGTTGTTGCGTTCAGCAGATTTTGACATTGCCCTCATCCAGGTCATCAGCCGAGAGGAACTTGACCCACCACTACGCCCAGCCGGTGCGCGGATGGTCGATAGCGAAACCCGCGCCGCCGCGTTGGTGCGCTTTGACACCCAAGCCAAGAAAGAGTATCTGCGGCGCTTTGATCTCCATAATCGGAGCTTGCGCAGCTCCTGCCACCAAGCCGGTGCGCACTATGCGCAATTTGTCACCGACCACGACCTTCAGCATTTCATTTTGCGCGAGCTGCCAGCGCTGCGGATTTTGACGTGAACAGACAACTATGAATCTCGCCTTTCTCACCCCGCTCGCCTTCCAATTGCTCTACGCACTGCCACTGTTGATCGTGCCGTATCTTTTGCGCAAGCAAGAGACGGAGGTGGTGGTGCCAGCGCTGTTCCTCTACCAGGGACTGCCCACGGATTCGCGACGACGGTTGTGGGGCTGGCCACGACTCTCTCCGTCGATCTTACTGCAACTCTTGCTTTTACTGGTGCTGATTGCCGCCGCAGCGCAACCGTTCCTGCATCGCCAAGGTGGCAAAGTCGCACTCGTACTCGACACCTCTGCCAGTATGCAAGCGCGTGCGCCTGAAAGCAGCGGTAGTCTGTTCGACTTGGCGAAACAGCAGATGCTGCAAGCTTTGGAGACGATTCCTCGCGCAGATAGTGTGAGCCTCTTCACGAATACTCCTCTGCCAGCGGCGGTGGCGGCTACATCTGGCGACCGTGCCCAGCTTCGAACCTTGCTCCCGAGTCTGACAGTGACGGACGCACCGGACCCCAGCGACGAAGTGTTGTCCGCGTTCTTCTCGCAATTGCTGGGGGAACAAGGATTTCAGCAGGTTTTTTTCTTTACGGATCGACCACTGGCCGCGCCAGCAAGCACCAACGCACTGACGGTCGTGACGTTGGGGGGGCCTCAGGCGAACCTTGCCATCTCGTCGTTCCGGCTGGATCGTAGTCCTTTTCTGCCCAATGAAATTGGCGCGACGGTGACTGTCGGCGGAGCTGATACCTCCGGCCCCTGGACGCTGAGTATCGAAGATGCCGAGACCGGCAACCGTCTTGCTTCCCGTTCCTTTACGAAAGCTGAGGCGTCGGGGTTATCGTTCGCCCGTCTTCCCATCGCCACGGCATACCGCGCTCGCCTAGAAGTTACCGACGGACTCGCGCTCGACAACGAAGCCTATGCCGTGCTGCCGCCGCTGCGTGAAGTGTCGGTCTTGCTCGTGTCTCCTTCTCCAGAGGTTGCTCGGAGTCTGAACGCCATCCCCAATTTACGGCTCGAACGCATTGCGCCGCAGGAATATACCGCCGCCCATGCTGCGCGATTTGCGTTCGTGCTTTTTCATCTCACAGCACCAGATGCTTTCCCGCCGACGAATGCCGCGTTTTTTCTGCCGCCCGAAGGCAACCGCCTCTTTCCGCTCGGCAACAGCACGCAACGGGTGCGCGTTACCGAATGGATCGCGGCGCATCCGCTCACCAGTTATCTTGCGTTTCCACTGTTTTCCCCAACCTATGCACAGAGCCTGCGTCCCACGGGCTGGGGACAAGCCGTCATCAAATCGACAGTTGGACCACTTGTTGTGGCCGGAGAAGTTGAGGGTAAACGCTACGCTGCCACTGGGTTTGACGTGCTGCCATATTTAGGCAAGCGTAACCTGCCAGTGTCCATTTTTACCTTAAACCTCCTGGGCTGGCTGGCAGACCACGCCGGGCAACCGCCCAGCGCTCTCACCGGGTCCTCATTTACCTTAGGTGGCGACGCAGCCTCGGTTCGGTTTGCGGATGAGCCGGTTCTTCCTACCACTGGAGGTCGCGTGATCCTTCTACGTCAGGGGCTTTACAGCGCCACGGAATACGGCGTCGAGCGACGTATCGCTGCCAACCTGAGCAACGCGCAAGAGTCGCATCTCGCTTCTCCATTGCAACTGACACCGCTGGCCGACCCGACACCGGTCGCACCAGAAACAACCGGGCAACCGGTGTGGCCGTGGCTGCTCGCTGGTGCGCTTGTCCTGCTCACCTTGGACCGCTGGCTGGCTGTGCGTTCGCCTGTGGTGGGTCGGGGAAAAGGACTTGACCAATGAGAATTACGGAACTCCGTCCACAACCCAATTGGGTATTGTCCATCGTTGCCGACGACGGGCGCGTTGGCAGTTTCGATGTCAGTCCCTATCTCGGAGATGAGGCGCTTGCCGACCTTCGCGACCCCAGCGAATTTATGAAGGTTGTCAACGGTGGATACTTTGTCGAATGGGATTGTGGTGCTGATTTGTCAGCGGACACCATTGAGGCACGATGGCAGGTGGTTGGCAAAGCAGCCCCGCAGATAAGTGCATAGTCAGGTGGCCAGGGAAGTCACCTTCCCCAATATCTCTGTCTCTCCGCAATTGGGGGTGTCCTTCTACTTTCTGGATGCCTAGACTGCAAAAGGAGGTTGCTATGGATATCCAACTGACTCCGCAACAACAACAAGCCCTGGACACACAAGAGAACAGTCCGCTGCGTGCCATCGATCCTCGAACTCACACCGCCTATGTCCTAGTGCCAGAGGGGGACTATGAAGCCATCCGAGAGCTGTTTGAAGACGAGCGTCGGCGGCAGGCCATCCACACTGTGGCGTTACGTAATGCGGCTGGTCGCATGAACGATGAGCCATGATCCATCTTGGCGAGATCTACATGGCGGACTTCGGGCCAGCAGGTCCGCACCCGGCGATCGTCGTCTCACGAGAGGAGCTGAATCGCGGACACTATGTCTTGGTTGTCGTCTGCACCTCGGCGCGGTTCGCAACGCGCAGCAAGCTGTCGAACTGCGTCCCATTCCAAGCGGGTGAGTTTGGGTTCACGGCAGACTGTGTCGCCCAGTGCGAGAACCTCCTTTCCATTGATAAGGAACATCTAGACTTAAGAACCGGTCCGATGGGAACATTGGATGAAGCGGCTCTGCAAAAGGTCATTGAAGCGATTGGCTATGTGATGAAGTCGGACTGTAAGCCGCTCTGAAGCGCAGGCTAACTATCACTTCTGCACCTGACCGCCGCCCAATGGCATTCAGCCAATGCTCGTCTCGGGCGTTGCCATTGCCCCACACCTAGCACCCCTGTTATGTAGAGCCACCAAACACACGGCGGGAAGGGGGCTACTATGCCGAGCATCGAACGTGAGGGATCTACGATCAATTACGAAGTGACGGGGAGAAGCGACGGGCGTCCGCTCGTTCTCGTCGCCGGCCTGGGCGAGCAAATAGGAGCGGTCGAATATCCAGACGAACAATGTGCGCTCTTTGCCGAACAAGGCTTTCGTATCATCCGCCTCGACAACCGCGACACTGGCCTGTCCATTCCTACTGTCCCCTTTCCCGCCGTCGATATTTTCGCTGCCTTCAGCGCCTTGCAACAAGGCCACGACGTGTCTGCCCCGTACACGCTATGGACGATGGCCGACGACGTGGTCGCCGTGCTTGATGCCCTGGGTATTGAACGCGCCCATGTCATGGGAGCTTCTATGGGAGGGTATATTGTGCGATGGATGGCCCTCCGTCATCCGCAGCGCGTCGCCTCGTTGCAGATTGTGATGAGTGGCAGTGGGGCGCTCCTTGGTGAGGACGGACCGCAGCTCGCCTCTAGCGTGGTTGAGCATCTTGCTGGCCAGTCGCATTGGCGCGACCGTGCCCAAGCCATCCCTTATCATACCGAGATCTGGCGTTGGTATTGGGGGAATGGCTATCCGTTTGAAGAAGAGTGGGTCAGGCAGCGGGTGACGTTTGCCTATGACCGGGCGTATAGGCCGGACGGCATCGCGCGACAAATGCTGGCCGTCCTCAAAACTCCCAGCTTGTGGGAGGCACAGACTGGCATTCGCTGCCCCACGTTAGTGATTCACGGAGAACGAGACCAGTGCTTTCCCGGCGAACACGGGAAGGCGATTGCCGCCCGTATTCCTGGTGCGCAACTCTGGCTTGATCCACACATGGGACACAGCTTACATCGGGAACAATGGCCGGAGATGGCGGAACGGGCCTCGGCCTTGGCTTCGTAGGGCCATGCCACTCTAGAAAGCGAGGAAGTTATGACAAAGAAGAAAGTCTTAGTTGCTGGTGCGTCGGGATTGGTCGGTTTCGCCGCAGTGAAACATTTTTCTCAATTACCGGAGTGGGAGGCTGTGGGCGTCTCGCGTCGTATTCCTCCTGGTTTAGAGGGGACGACTCTCCTCTCAGTCGATTTGATGGACGCCGCCCAATGCGCGAATGTCTTTGGCCAGATGCACGATATCACCCATGTGGTCTACGCCGCGCTGTACGAAAAGCCCGGGCTGGTGCAAGGTTGGCAGGAGCGGGATCAGATGGAAACCAATTTAGCGATGCTGCGCAATCTCTTTGAGCCACTCTCTGCTGTCGCCAAGAACCTCCAGCACGTGACGCTGCTACAAGGCACCAAAGCCTACGGTGCGCATATCGAACCGTTTCCCGTGCCAGCGCGCGAACGTTGGCCGCGTCATCCACATGAAAACTTCTACTGGCTGCAAGAGGACTATTTACGGGCACAGCAGCAGGGCAAGGCGTGGGCGTGGACCATCATGCGTCCGCAAGTGATTTTTGGCGAATCGCTCGGCAGTAACATGAATGCGATTCCCGCGCTCGGTGTCTACGCTGCGTTGCTCAAAGAAGCTGGCCAGCCGCTGCACTTTCCCAGCACCGTGCCTTGGCTCACCGAGGCTGTGGATGCTGACCTGCTTGCTCGTGCGTGCGCGTGGGCAGCGACGACTCCTATGTGCCGCAATGAAGCCTATAACATCACCAACGGCGATGTGTTCGTGTGGCAGAACGTGTGGCCGACGATTGCTGACGCACTCGGCATGCAAGTGGGCTCCGTCGTACCTTGCCGTCTCGCACAGGAGATGCCGCCACGCGAAGCCGAATGGGCAGCCATTGTGAAGAAATACAACTTGCGTGCTCCGGCGAGCTTGAAAGAGTATGTCGGGCAGTCCTTTTACTTTGCCGATCTGCTCTTCGTCCATGGAGCGCAGACGTTACCGCCTTCGATGTTGGTGAGCACGATCAAGGCACGGCAGCATGGGTTTCACGACTGCATGGACACGGAAGATATGTTTCGCAAATGGTTCAAGCGCTTTCAGGAGCTGCGGCTGTTGCCGCCGGTCTAGCAAGGAGGGGGACGGTGCGCCGTGCCCCTGCGATTTCGCATGAGATTGTTTTGACTCCTCAGATTCCACCATGGTAGGGTAAGCGGCAGGTTGACCTCCATGGCCGTTATGCAAGAAGGAGAGACTCGTGATCCCAGACAGCATCGTAGAAGCTATTCATGGCGCAGCGGTTATCAGCGTAGGCACGCGGGATGAGCAGCTTCGCGCTACGCACACGCTCGTGGTTGGTGCCGTCGTCCATCCAGATCGAGAAGCGATCACCTGTTTTGTGCCTGAGCAGCGATTTGCAAGAATACAGAACAATCTGACGAGCAACGGTAGGGTCACGCTCGCCGTATCCCTACTTACTCACGAAGCGTATCAGCTCAAAGGTGCGTATCTCGGCTCGCGCCCTACCGATGCAAAAGATCTGGCCATACAAGAACTCCACCGCGCGAAGCTGCTCTCCACCATGCTGCAGCGCGGCTATCCTGAAGCAATCGTCAGACCTTTTATCTTGGGCTTCATCTATCAGCCCGGCATGGCCTTGTCCTTTCGCGTGGAAGAGATGTTCTTACAAACTCCCGGCCCTGAAGCTGGAAAGAAACTGAACTGAAGGAGAAGTGTCGCATGGGTGTCCTGCCAGATGAGATCAAGCCAGCCCTGCAAGGGGTGATGCCGTCGCACATGGCGACCTGTTCGCTTGCCGGCGAGCCCAACGTTACGACCGTCTCGCAGGTCTATTATGTCGATTCAGACCACGTAGCGCTGTCTTTCCAGTTTTTCAGTAAGACGATTAAAAATATCCGCGAGAATCCCTATGCCCTCGCGTGGCTCATTCACCCGGGAACGCTCGACACGTGGGACCTCGAAATCGTCTACGACCATTCTGAGACCAGCGGGCCGGTATTCGATGCGATGGATATGCAGATTGAAGCCATTGCCTCGATGACGGGAATGAAAGGCATTTTCAAGCTGAAAGCAGCGGATATTTATCGAGTGATCTCCGCGAGCAAGACGGTCGGCGAGCGCTTGCCGCTTGCGGAGATCGACACCGCCGCCTCCGCTGCGCAAGAGAAATGAGTCATCCCGTGTCTCCCGAGCAAGAAGGCCAAGAATCCGCTGCTGCGCTCCAGCGCCAGATAGCCGAGAATCAAAGGGTCATCGATCAGCTCAACCGTGCACTGGCGCGGAAGAACGAGGAAGTGCGGATTATCCAACAGATCTCGACCGAGATCACCTCGACGTTGGAGCTTGAGCAAATCATGGAAACCCTCCTGAACGCCATGGAAAAGGTGCTCGGGTTTCAACACGTGATGATCCTGCTGAAAGACCACGCCACCGAGAAACTACAGGTCAGTGCCTGCCGCGGATATGCCGCCTCTGCGGTAGGTGCCGAGGTCGCCATAGGGCAGGGAGTCATCGGTGTTGTCGCCGAACGGAAGAAAATGATGCGCGTCGGCAATATCGGCGTCAGTGTCCGCTATCTCATGGCCGTGCGAGAGAATCTGCAAGGCGCAGGGCAAGCTGGCTTGGCTCAAGCTCCTGCGCAATTACCGGGACTTCCCGATGCTCAAAGCCAACTGGCCATGCCCCTGCTGGTCAAGGATCGACTGGTCGGTGTACTGGCGGTTGAGAGCCCCACACCTAATGCGTTCGATGAATTAGATGAAATGTTGTTGAGCATTGTCGCCAGCCAAGCCGCCACTGCCATCGAAAACGCACGCATGTATCGCATGGTAGAACAACTCAGCCGGCTCAAGCGCTTCTTCTCGCCCCAACTTGCTGAGATGATCGTTGCTGGTGGCGCAGAAGATCCGCTGAGAACGCATCGCCGAGAGATCATCGTGGTCTTCCTCGACCTCCGAGGGTTTACGACCTTTGCCGAACTCGCTGAACCGGAAGAAGTGATGGGCGTGTTGCGGGACTATCATGCAGAGATGGGCAAGCTGATCCTTGAACACGAAGGGACCCTGGAGCGGTTTACCGGAGACGGCATGATGATCTTCTTCAACGACCCAGTGCCTATCCCTAATCCAGCGGAACGCGCACTACGCATGGCGCTGTCCATGCGTGCTTGCGTGCAGGGGCTGAGTACACGGTGGCGTCGTCGTGGTCATGATCTGTCCTTGGGCATCGGCATCGCGCAGGGCTATGCCACCATTGGAGCCATCGGCTTCGAGGGACGCTGGGATTATGGTGCCATCGGTACGGTGACTAACCTCGCTGCCCGTTTATGTGGGGAAGCCAAGGGGGATCAGATTCTTGTGTCCTCGCGAGTGGCAAGTGAGCTAGAGGAGTTGATCGAAGCTGAAGAGGTCGGCCCGCTGACGCTCAAAGGGTTTTACAAACCGATCTTCGCTGCTGCGGTGTTGAGCCTCAAGCCCAACGCTGCGGCTTCCGACTAAAGCACGAGGGCTTGTAGATGGACGAAATCGTATATGAAGTCCGGGGGCAAGTGGCCATCGTCACGATCAACCGACCGGAAGCGCGCAATGCGATCAACTCTGGTGTGCGCGAGGGGCTGTTCGCAGCGTGGGAGCGGTTCGAGCGAGATCGGGAGGTCCGCGTTGCTGTTTTGACCGGCGCGGGGGACAAAGCCTTTTGCGCTGGTGCGGACCTCAAGGAAATGTCGCAGAAAAAGCTCGGCAATCTGCCGCGCAATTTCTTGCCTACGCTCAACGTCAACGTGCATCTCACCAAACCAGTGATTGCGGCAGTGAATGGTGTGGCCTACGCCGGGGGATGGGCGTTGGTGCAGATGTGCGACCTCGTCGTTGCTGCGGAAACCGCCCGTTTTGCTATCACTGAAGCGAAGGTTGGTCGCGGTATGCCCTGGGCCATCCCGCTGACACATATGATTCCGCAGAAAGTGCTGCTGGAAATTTTACTCACTGGCGATCCGATCTCAGCGCAACGCGCGTATGAAATTGGCTTCGTCAACCACGTGGTGCCAGCCGACCAAGTGTTGCCCAAAGCGCTGGCGTTGGCCGAGACGATTGCCGAAAACGCACCACTGACGGTCGCCGCTGCGAAAGAGATGGTCTATCTGGCGACAGATATGGGGCGTGCGGCGGGGTTAGAAGCGGCGCGGCATCTGTTCGAGCACGTCTATCGCAGCGAAGACGCTCAGGAAGGACCCCGTGCTTTTGCAGAAAAGCGTAAACCGCAGTGGCGGGGCAGGTGAGAGCTGGAGGAGGTGTTTGACGAGAGCGGTTTTCATTTGGGTCACCTCCAGCCGGTTGCTCGCGTCTTTTGCTCCTTACGCCGCCTTTGCTGTGAGCTTCACTCCTAACGCCCGCGCGACTTTGATTACGGTGTCGAAGCGAGGTTTGGCACCAGGGGTCAGCGCTTTGTATAAGCTCTCCCGCCCAAGGCCCGTTTCTTTGGCGATTTGAGCCATCCCCCGTGCCCGCGCAATATCGCCGAGCGCCAGGAGCAACAGGTCTGGCTCATTCGCCTCAAGCACAGCCGTCATATACTCGGCGATGGCGGCCTCGTCAGTGAGGTAGCGCGCAGCGTCGAACGGCAGAAGTTTACGGGGCGTCTTGGCTTTCTTCATAGGTCGTCTCCGATCTCGTTAGAGATACGCTTGGCACGCCTGATGTCTCGTCTCTGCGTGGATTTGTCTCCGCCACAAAGCAGGACAATCACTATGCTCCGACGGCGAGTAAAGTACAGACGGTACCCAGGCCCTACGTCAACGCGCATCTCGGACACGTCGCCTCCCACAGGAGCCCAGTCTCCCAGATTGCCAGCTTCAGCAAGACGAAGACGTGCAGCAATGCGGACCTGTGCCTGTTTGTCCCGAAGCCCGTCAAGCCAGGTCTGAAACTCTTCTGTCTGGCGAACGACGAACATCGGTCGAACGTATCCGTTCGGATACGTATGTCAAGCTGGACATGTATCTTGAAACGCTATCGAGGCGGCAATGTGTTGAGGCAAGAGAATACCTACCGTTCTGCAGTCGTGGCGGATCGTGTGTTCAGGACTGCAACTGCCTCAGACCTAAGATTCACGACTGAAGGTCTCTTCTCAGAAGCCTGTTCTGAGCTTGTCGAAGGGGTCAGGATGAGGGGGAAGGACGGCAAGAGCGTCCGTTTTTCTTCATGATCCTCACCCTTGTCCCTTTACTCACGCAATCGCATCGATGATCGCGTTCAAGGTCGCGCTCGGACGCATCGCCCGAGATGCCTTGGCATCGTCGGGGTGATAGTAGCCGCCTAGGTCGACCGGCTGGCCCTGCGCGGCGAGCAATTCGCCGTCGATTTTCTTCTCGTTCTCACTGAGATCCTTGGCAATCTTGGCGAACCGCTCGGCAATCGTCTTGTCCTGCGTCTGCGCGGCTAAAGCCTGCGCCCAGTAGAGCGCGAGGTAGAAGTGGCTGCCACGGTTGTCGATCTCGCCGACTCTACGGGCCGGTGACTTGTTGCTCTCTAGGAACTTGGCGTTGGCTTGATCCAGGGTATCCGCCAGAATCTTGGCTGTGGGGTTATCCCCCGCCTTGGCCAAGTGCTCCAATGATGCGGCCAGGGCGAGGAATTCGCCGAGCGAGTCCCAGCGCAGATAGCCTTCTTCTTGAAGTTGCTGCACGTGTTTGGGTGC
>SXGS01248836.1_pt1 | contig 57686 bp, 51 predicted proteins | sample 3174681 | NCBI WGS metagenome assembly SXGS01 (sample SAMN11356861, study PRJNA531348) | freshwater metagenome | isolation source: freshwater sample F1-80 | place: China: Fuxian Lake, Yuxi | collected 2017-12-25
AAAAGTCCTCTCGGGGCTCAAACAGTCCTCGGCGACCGACACGATCCAGTTTTTGAAAATTTATTTACAAGCGCCGTCGGTCGCCTGCGGAACTCGCCCGAGAGGACTTTCCAACGGCTGGAGACGCAAACGGAATCGAGCCACGGACACAGCCACGGATACAGCCACGGACACAGCCACGCAATCGAGCCACGCAATCGCATAAGTATTCAAGTGCGACAGATATGAAAATCGGTCGAGGGAGAATTTTATTCGCAACGTTAGCGGCGGAGTGATTTGAAATTTTGCAAGGCGCGGGATGTCTGAGCTTCAGGACGAATCAGTACGCGACGCATTCGTCTAGTTTTCCGTGCGCGGTCTGCGATTCCACGAATCCGAAAGCGAATCGTCAAAGATCGTCGGTCGCGCTTTGCGCAAAAGTGTTCGCGCAAGCCGATCCATCTCAACTCGTTCTTGCGCTCGGCGCGCGGATCGTTCATCCTCAGCGCGCGTTGTCGCTGGATTCACTCCATCGCCAGAAATTTCCTCGCGCAGTTGGATGATGGCATAACCATTTTCCAAGAGGATCGCAGCGGAATTTTCGCCTGGTTTGATCGTGAATAAAACCTCTCGAAAAGCAGGGGGAAATGAAGGATCAAGCCGAGCGATCGGCGCCAACAGCCCGCCGCGTTCAGCGCTCGAATCAATCGACAATTGCGCTGCAACTTCCGAAAATGGTTCGCCAGCATTCAGTCGTGTTCGCACTTTTTCTGCCGTTGCAATATCCGACACAACAATCAGCCTCGCAATCCGCCTTGGTCCGTGAGCAGTGTCATACGCTTGGCGAATCGTGTCATCGGTGATGGTGATCTCTCGTTTCGCCAACGCACGCATTGCCGCGTTCCTCCACAAAAGAGCCGCCCAACGCGTGGGTCCAAGTGATTGCGCGTTTCGTAGCGCCGTCAGCAACTGAGCCGCGCGAGCGGGATCGGTTGAAAGCGCTTCAAGTGCGGTTTTTTCTTCGAGTGCAATCGCCGCCTCGTCGATTGCGATGTTCGCGAGCCGCAATTCTTGGCGGAGCAATCGTTCGAGGACAATTTCTTCAATCACTTGACCGCCCGAGACTTCATACAGTCGCGGTTGCATTTCGTCCCACGAGATCACATCACCGTCGAAGATTACAGGTGGACGATCGCTTGTGGAAATTGGTTTCGCGGCAGAACCCGCAACGATTGTGCTTCGTGGCGAAGGATTTGTGTCAGAGGGAAAAGAATCGAGTCCCCGCGGTTCTGTCGAACATCCCGCACCGACAACTGCGCAAAGACACAAAAACTTTTGGCACATTGCTCGTTTGGTTGGTCGTCGATTCGCGTTCATCTTTCGGTCTTGAGCGTACTTCGACTTTTTATTCACGCTGTAGTGGGTAAAGCGCACCGCCACCGGTTGCGCAAATCGGCTTCAATCTTGCGGTGAATGCCGCAACTGCCTCTGGGGTGATTGTGGAGTCAAGCCACCCAGATTTTTTCCAGATTCGAAGCATATTTTCGTCGATCACAACATGCGTCCACCCTGCGCGGCGCAAATCCGCAATCGCAATTTCTGGATCGCCACCGCTTGACGCAATCGCGCGCCCTACGGGATTTTCATTCCATACTGTTGAATATCCTGGAATCATCGGCCACCAGAAAACTGCAGAGCCACCAAGTGAAACAACCCGCGCACTCGCGGGCAATCGAAAAAGCGCAGAAGGCAATCCATCGCCGCCACTCGCGCCTGTAAAAATTGGCTCGAGTCCGATACCAGTTGCCGGGGTGAATCGATTTTCGATCACAGGTCCGTCGGTTGCATATGCGAGCAGAGGTTGCATGCACCAACCTGCAAGGATGCTGCAAAGCGCGGCGCGACCAAGCCACCTGAAGCGTTCCAAATTTGCAAGGACGAGTGCAACAAGAACAACCAACGGAATTGCAGTTGGAATCAGAAAGCGTCCCTTTGCATGGGTCAACAAAAGCCACAAGGACACTTGAATGCAAGCCACAAGCGACAACTGCACAGCGATCGATCGTGATTCGCGTCGAACGAGCAGAACAATCCCACTGATCACACCCAACCAAGGCAGGATCGACCAGAATGGACGCCAAGGTTCCGCGCTTGGCGCAGTCGCTGTCAATCCGGCAAAGAAAAATTGGTCGTGCAGGGCGTTCCACCACTCACTCGCGGGTATCGATCCATGCGCGCGATGGAATATTTCAGCTTGAATTGCGCTCAATCCGCCACTGCCAACAATTGGAAAAAATGCGGAGCCATTGGTGATCGCGCCACGCATCCACCACGGCGAGAGCACGACGATTCCAGCAATCAACGCGATCGTGATCACGCGTATTGCATATCGAACTGTTGCGCGGCCATCTCGAATCAAACATACGAGCCAGGCAATCGCCAAGAGTGCAACAGGGGAAGCAACAAAGAGTGCGGCTGTCAATTTTGCGCCCATCGCAGCGGCACAGAGAATTGCGAGGGCGGTGAATATTCCTCGCTTCGACGCATCCGATGTGCGCGAGACAATCAGCCAAAGTGCCGCTGTCAACATCAACACCATCGGCATCTCGTCGTATGCAAGCGAGCCCGTCACAATGATCCACGGCAATCCAAGAAAAAGCGCCGCGGCACACCAACCGACGATCGTGCGTATTCGCCGAGTAAGTGCAAGATCCTGTGCATCAAAGCATCGATCCTGGCAAGCCATCGCAAGTTCGGCAATCATTACGGCAGTCACAAGTGTGAACAATCCATGCAGGATTTGCGCATCGAGTGCGCCAGCAGAAGCCGATCCACGCATCGCCATCACGTGCAAGTACGCGCATTCAACGAACGACGGAAATGTCGAATAGATATTGTGCGAAAGTGTCTGCACTCTGCCAAACGCGAGCCATTCGCGCGGAAGTTGCAGGTGATACGAGAGAGCGTCATAGCCTCCGAACTCGGTCGACCAAAGCCAACCCGGTGTTGTCACTGCGGCAAGAAGCAATGTCGCAAGCGCTGGCGTCATCGTCCACGCCATCCACGCGCCATTCGTGGTTTTTTCCCTTGCCACATCGTTCCCATCACTCTTTCCAGTGTTCAGCGCGACAGCCCAGTTCGGATCGAAGTTTTTCCAAAGCGAAAAGATTCCAGGCAACAAGAGAATTGCCGCAGGAATCTGGCCGCCTGCGAGACCAAAGAGTCGAAGCCCAAAAAAACCCAGCGCACCCGCGGCAGCGTCCAAGAAAAGCATCGTGGCGCATCCGAGTGCGAGAGAAAATCCCCATCGCATTCGTTCCAGTGCAAGAATTTTTACAACCGCAACTCCAAGCCCCAGTGCGGAGAGCATCCATGCAAGCGGTCCAGGCAGATGAAGCAGGAATCGAAGTATCGCGGCCATCCCTCGAGGTGATTCATCAATCGTCAGCGCACCACCGATCCAAATCCACACAACAAGCAGTCCAAGTGCAAGAGCGCGGGCGATTCGATTTTCCCCAAGAAACAAGCCGCGAAATAAAAAACCCCGCACACTCGCACGAGGCGAATTGCGGGGTGGATTTCCAGATGAAGCAAGGTCTTCAGACTGACCCAGCTTTTTTCGAGTCATTTCGCGAGGGCTTCAGCGTGCGGCTTGTGCGCTCCTGGCACATGCGCTGCAAGACTGTCGAAGGTCATCGGATCATGAATTGCAATTTCACTGAGCATCTTGCGATTGAGCAAAATGTTCGCATTGCTGAGAGCCGCGATGAATTGGCTGTATCGAATTCCGCGCATTCTGCATGCAGCGGTGATACGAGTGATCCAAAGACTGCGGAAATCTCGGCGACGAAGGCGTCGATGAATCCACGCATTGCGTCCAGCGCGCATCAGCGCAACCTTGGCTTGTTGTTTCAGGCGACTCTTGGTCCCGAAGTATCCACGCGCTTCGCGCAGTAATTTTCGTCGGGCTTGGGTGCGTGCGGCACCTTTTCGTGCTCTTGGCATTCGATACTCCTGCTATATCCAAAGTTTGCAGTCCTTTGGGTTTGCGCTCGACGGGGCCGTTCACTTGAACGGACTTTCGAACCCGGCGGGCAGTGCGAAAAATCAACCGCCTTCGGCGGCTTTGTCTTCACGTGCGACTTTCGCCGCAGTGTGTTGTTGCTGCGAGAGCAGCGAACGATTGAGAAGTTTGCCGTACATCTTCGTATCGCCATTGCGCGCGAAGCGAGCCTTGCGATACGTCTGCACAGTTGTGCCTCGTTTGTTACTTTTGAGATGGCGGCTATTTGGACCGAAGAACCGAACCTTGCCGGTCTTGGTGACTTTAATCCGCTTCGCTAAACCTTTGTGTGTCTTTTGCTTTGGCATATGTAACCATTCGTTGGGTCGAGAAGGGTACAGGAGATGGCCGATTTCCGCAAGAACCATTTCAATTGGCGACTGAATGAGCGACTGAGTCCAGACTCAGTTGGCCAACAGGATCTCGAGCGCGTGTTTGGGGTTCGCCCTCAGATTGATGGTTTCGATGCCATTTTTATCGCGAATCACCCAAATATTGTCGAAGAGCCCTTTGGGTCCGTTAGACAAATTTGGCGTCACCATCCAGATGACGCTTCCATCGGAAAAAAGAACGTTCTGTCCGCGTTGAGCATGATTCTGCGAACTCATCGAAAAATTGACTGGAGTCACTCCTCTTCGCACCATCGTCTGCAGTGGATTTGCGTCCGCTGCGACTGGGCTGCGCTGCATCGACGAAAGGTTGGTTTGAGACTTATGCATCGGAATGCGATAAGACAAATTCCGAGAGCCATTGCAACGCGTGCATTTGGAATCGCAATATCCGTTCTTCGAAAGCATATCTAGATGTTGAGCGTTCTCGATGATTCCGCTATCCGACGAAGTGGAATCACTCAGAAATGACCCGAGTCCCGCGGTCATCGGCAAGACTCCGCGGTTGTCAGCGGCGTAGGCTGAAAGCCCCGATCCCACACTTCGAAGGCCGTTGGCGCACATCAATTGTGATTGGCTCTGGCGCACTTGATTCGTCAGCGGAACTGCCACTCCAGCCGCAATAATCAGCATCGCAGCGACCGCAACAATATTTGGAATGCCAAGTCTCCTTCGCAGCGAGGGCGGTGAATTCGAAAAACTCATGCGCTCTGATTGCCGCCGCTCTTCCTGCGCGATTCTTGCCAGCGTCGCATCGATCAGTGAATCGCTTGGTGGAGCGATTGGATACGCCTTGATATGTTGCAGTTCTCCAAGGAGTCTTCGTGCATGCGCTCGAAGATTCTCGGGCATTCGTTCGACCGCGGTCGGATCAAATTCTGCGGCAATAAGAAAGTCGAGCGCTTCCGCTTCGACAGGATCAATCTTTGTTTCTTCTGGTCTATTCATTCGTTCTCACTTGCGCCCATTTGTTTTTTTGTTGCTATACGCCAATGCGTGGAAAAAAGTGCCACAGCCGCATGAAGTCTGCTCTTCACAGTTCCCAGTGGAATTTGCAACACATCCGCGACTTGTTGATAGCTCATTCGCTGGAAATATCCAAGCAGAATGACTTCACGGTGATGATCTGGAAGACCATCAACCACGCGCTTGACCAACGCCTGCTCGTCCGCGATTTCGCTTTGCACATCGGGTTGCTCTTGATCCGACTGCAACATATCAAGCAGCGTGGCGCTGTCAGGATTTTTTCCCAGAGGAGCTTCAAGGCTTGCCATCGTCCTTCGCCTTCGCTTGCGGTGAAAGTCGCGAGCCTTGTTTGCCGCGATAGTGTAAAGCCACGGCTTAAACTTTCTCGTTTGGTCGAAGGTTGCTGCGGACAAATGGATTTGCAAAAACGATTCTTGAAAGACATCGTCAGCGGCTGTTGTAGATCCAAGAAACTTTGCAAGGAACCCGTGGAGTTCATTTTTGTAGCGCCCAAGAAGAGCGGGGAATGCTCCAGCGTCACCCTCAAGATGCAACTGAAGAAGTAACTCATCAGAACGAACTTCTTCAACGCGCGACGCCATTATGTTTGGGAAGGTACTCGACCAAACTGAAGTAGTAATTGGTTGCCTTGCGACCTTGGATGAGCGTCGATTCGGACTTCGAGTTGGAGCGGGTTTGAGGGCACTTAAAGCGATGGTGAAAAGAGTCTCAGTCAGGCTGGAACTCTGGTCGTTGCCAGCGGAAGAAGAGACTCCACAAATCGTCATGCTCCTGCTACGATCAATAACTTATTCTTGTTCGGAACTATTTTATATGCCAGTACCAATTAGCCAGATGTGGACGGTCGCAAGTTATGTCCTCGGACAGAAGCTTCGTGGTCGACGCAAATACCCCCTCGTTCTGATGCTCGAACCCCTTCTGCGCTGTAATTTGGCATGCGCAGGATGCGGCAAGATCCAGTTCCCGGCTCATATTCTCAAGCGAGACCTCTCCGTTGCGGAGTGCATGAAGGCCGTGGACGAGTGTGGCGCGCCGATGGTTTCGATCCCAGGCGGCGAACCACTCCTGCATCCCCAGATCTCCCAAATCGTCAAGGAATTGGTCAAGCGCAAGAAGTACATCTATCTCTGCACGAATGCGCTTCTCTTGAAGGAAAAACTTGAAGCAGGTTGGTTCGAGCCGAGCAAGTATCTGACTTTCAGCGTGCATATGGATGGCGTCGAGGAACATCACGATTTCGCAGTATGCCGCGAGGGAACTTTCCAAAAGGCGATTGAAGGAATTCGTATGGCGGTTGATCGCGGATTCCGTGTCACCACAAACACGACTCTCTTCGATGGCGCAGATCCCAACGCGATTCGCGAGTTCTTCGATCAGATGATGGATCTCGGCGTTGAAGGAATGATGGTCAGTCCTGGTTACGCATACGACAAAGCACCTGACCAAAAGAGTTTCTTGAAGCGTCAGAAGACTCACGAACTTTTTCAAATGGTTCTGTCAAATCGTCGTGATGGACGCAATCGTTGGCGATTCAATCAGTCCGCATTGTTTCTCGAATTTCTGATGGGCAAGCGTTCGTTCGAATGCACTCCTTGGGGAAATCCAACATACAACTTGTTTGGTTGGCAGAAGCCTTGCTATCTCTTGAACGAGGGATATGTCGACACATTCGCCGAGTTGATGGAAGAAACTGAGTGGGAGCGTTATGGTCGCGCCTCTGGAAATGCCAAGTGCCAGAATTGTATGGTGCACTGCGGACACGAACCTACGGCCGTGGATTACACATTCTCTGGAGTTCCAGGGCTTTGGGCGACGGTCAAGGCGATGGTCTTCAGCACCTATGCCAATCCACAAGCGAAGCGCGCATTGAAAGAAGAAGCGAAGAAGTTGCATGGACCTCGCGCGCATCTTGTGCAGCTTGGACTTGCAACCGATGTTGCTTCGACTGCTACAGAAGGAGTTGCAGAAGGTGCCGCAGTCTGTTCAGGCTCTTCTTCGAGCGGACGCTGAGTCATTTCGCAGAAGTTGAAAATCCAACTGAAATCCAACTGAAAATCCAACTGGGAATCAAGTTGGAAATTGGGGGCTTCGTCCCATCGCCACTTCAATCACATCTCGCACGACCCAACTCATATTGGTCATTGCTGTCTCTGTGCGACTGGCCAAGTGTGGCGCGAGAAATGCATTTGGCAATTTCACAAGTGGATTGTCGGCTGTGAATGGCTCTGGATCGTGCACATCCAGAATCGCCCGCGATTTTGGATTCGCTTGAAGAAAGAGCGTAAGTGCTTCGGTCTGCAGAACCATCCCCCGACTTGTATTGATCACAAGCACATCCGAGCGCATAAGCCCGATCAAAGGGGCGCCGACGAAATCACGATTCGATGGTCGACCGTCGATGTGAATCGAGAGAATGTCCGATTCGCGGAAAAGCGTCGCGGCATCGACGCGCAAAGCGCTGGCGGCGTTTGTTGGCGTGACATTCAGCAGGTCATTGAAGAGAACGCGAAAACCAATCGCCTGCGCAACTTCAGCAAGACGACTTCCCACGCGACCGCATCCAAGAATTCCCAGCGTGAGTTCGTTCATTTGGCGACTTGCAACAATTTCACTGCGTGCATTTTCCCACTGATCAAGTGGCAACGCATGATCAAGAAAAACCCGAGGGCGCAGGGCATCCGCCAAAAGGCAGACGACATATTCAACCACTGCTTGGGTGTTTGCATCTGGAGTGTGAACAACGACCACGCCGCGTTTTGCGCACGCATCAAGATCGATGTTGTCCACACCGACGCCCGCCCGTCCCACGACTTTCAAATTCGGCAGGCGTTCCAAAAGTGCGCGGTCGACTCGGGTATAGGTTCGCACCACCAAACCAGTCGCATCCGGGGCGTTTGCGGCGAAGGCCTCCGATGCACAGCCACACTCCACGACCTGCGAAACGCCCTTTAACCAAGCCATTGGGGCTTGTGCAAGGGGTTCGCAGACTAAAATCTTTGGATTCTTTGCACTCATTTTTTGCCTTTTGCACTGGCAATGCTACGGTATTCATATGAGGCGAGTCTGTTTGGGAAAATATCGATTCATTTTCCTGCATCTATTTGTTGGAAGCACTTTTTCCTTGGCCTTTACAACAGGTGTTCTTGCCGATGAGATTGGCTATGACACATTGGTTGCGCGATTGAGTGGTCAGGCGATTCCAAATGGCGCGGGAATCAATGTCGCACAAGTTGAAGCTGGTGAAGGGGCTGCGGCAAACTATGGACCAAATCAAACCGCCCCCGAATTTTCTGGCAAGACATTCTTGCCCCAGAGTGGAGTGCCCGTAGTCAGTTCGCATGCGAATACTGTTGCCCAATCTTATTATTCAAATACTGGAAGCATCGCCAGCGGTGTGACACAAATTTATCTTTGGGAGGCGAACAGTTTTATCAATTCTGCTCTGAGATATGGTCAAGGAGCCTCTGTTTCGCCCTCAGTCCCTCCATCGACTGCATTGAAGATTTACAACAACAGTTGGATTGGTGGCGCATCTGGATCGACCCCAACCGCTGTTGATAACGAAATTCTTCGCCGCGCTGATTTCGCGATGAATCGTGATGACACGCTTTATATGGTGGGAATGAACAACGGTGCGACCTCGGTTACCTATCCATTGATGGCGATGGGTTATCACGGTCTTTCAGTTGGATTGATGGACGGCAATCACTCGCACGGAAATGTTCCAACAGGTGCTGATGGTGTTGGTCGAATGAAGCCTGAAATTGTTGCTCCAGGAAGTTTCACGAGTTGGGCAACACCAGTAGTCAGTTCCGTTGCCGCGCTACTTTTTCAGACGGCGGCAACGCATCCAAGCGTTTCGATGAATCCCAATGCGGACGAGACGACTGTGATCAAAGCAATCATGATGGCGGGCGCGCGACATCGAACTGGTTGGACGAACAATCCTGCAACAAGCGGGCTGACGCGTGGACTGACGGTGAAGCCGCTCGATGCGATTTATGGCGCAGATGTTGTCAATGTTGACCGAAGTCATCGCATCTTGACTGGAGCAGAGCGTGATGGTCTGGCAACAGTGCCTCCGACCATTGCGCCACCAGCAGGCTGGGATTTCGAGGTCATTCCATCCGGCGCAACACGATATTGGCGAATTCGCTCGTCGCAAACAATTCCAGAACTCTCGGTTCTTGCAACATGGAATCGATCGTTGTTGACTTCGGTTTCGGTGCCGACAGTCGCGGACATCAACCTCACATTGCTTCGTTTGGATAGCACGGGTGGAGTTTGGTCACTTGAGGGTGATCAAGGTGCCGCCTACTTTTCGGGCGGAAATGTCGCAAGCAGATCAACGGTCGACAATGTCGAACATCTCTATGTGAAGAACCTCGTTGCAGGAGAGTATTTAATCGAAGTGAAACGAATTGGAACTGCAACCACCGCAACATCGTTCGCGCTCGCATGGATTATGCAGCCGATGATTGGCGATCTGAACCAAGATGGAAGGGTCGACGGAATAGACCTTACGACTCTCCTGAGTGGTTGGGGCGGCAGTGGTGGAGACGTGAATGGTGATGGCAACACGGATGGTCTCGATCTTGCTGCATTGCTTTCCAACTGGGGTTGAGTGCTTCAGTTTGGGGTTACTCTTGCACCATCTTGCCAACGCGTCGAATTGACTTCATCATTCTCGCAGTACTCCTGACAATTCTGGGTGTTTTTTTATTACTTCCAATTTGGTATTCCGTTCATGGCGCGTTGCATGATTCCAAGGGATGGACTCTCTTTCACATTCTTGATGTCTTTCGAGATCCGCAACTTCGACTTGGACTTTGGAACGCGCTGGCGATTGGTCTGCTGACGACTCTCATCGCGGCAGTCGTCTCGATTCCAATGGCGATGGTCTCTGCACGCTGTGCATTTGCGGGCAAGGGTTTTCTCAATGCGCTGCTCTTGGCTCCGCTCATTCTGCCGCCATTCGTGGGGGCGATTGGCATCGAGGCGATCATCGGGCGAACAGGAAGCCTGAATGCAATTCTGCTGCATATTGGCGCGATTTCTGCGCCATTGGACTTTCTGCTCGATGGTGGATTTGTGTTCATCATCTTGCTGCAGGGGTTGCATCTGTATCCGATTCTCTATCTGAATCTCTTGGCGTCGCTGGCAAATATTGATCCGGGATTGGAAGAAGCCGCCCGCAATGTTGGCGCTGGACCTTGGCGCAGATTCGCACAGATCACATTGCCGATGCTGCGGCCAGGTTTTTTTGCGGGAGCAACAATCGTATTTGTGTGGAGCTTCACCGAACTCGGCACGCCGCTGATGTTTGGTTTTCGCACCGTGACCAGTGTGCAAATTTTCGATGGACTGAAAGAAATCGAAACATCGCGACAGCCATACGCGCTGACTGTGGTGATGTTTGTCGTGGCGACGAGCATTTATCTCATTGGAAGATCAACACTCGGGCGATCTCGTGGGACGACATCCACAAAGGCGTCCGTTGGAAGAGTCGAAACTCCGCTGGGATGGAAAGGTTCAATCGGTGCGTGGGCGTTGCTTGGGGGCATCGCATTCATCGCGTGTCTGCCTCATATCGGCGTTGTGCTTTCTGCTTTCAGCGTCTCGGGCAGTTGGTATCAAACGATTCTTCCGCAGGCGTGGACATTGGACAATTTTGCCCACGCTTTGCAACATCCACTGGCAGCAGGAGCCATTCGCAATTCGCTTTTTCTTGCGGGATTTGCGGTCTTGCTCGATCTGATCCTTGGTGTCGCAGCAGCGCGAATCTTGGTGCGAACAAAGCTTCCACTTCGCTGGCTTCTCGATGTGATGGTGATGTTGCCCATCGCAGTTCCCGGTCTCGTGCTTGCATTTGGATTCGTCTCGATGAGTTTGGAGTGGCCGTTCGCTGCGACGGCTCCATCATGGCTTGGTTGGATGCAGTCGATTCTGCCGACATCTTGGTGGATGTGGTTCTCGCAAGCGCCGCTCGCTTCGTGGGGAAACATCGTCGGCGCCGAGCCAAATCCATTTCCATTCCTGATCGTCGCTTATGCCATTCGGCGATTGCCATATGTTGTGCGATCGACCGTTGCAGGGTTGGAACAGACTCCCGTCGATCTCGAAGAGGCCGCGGCAAGCGTCGGAGCAAAGCCAGGTCGCATCTTGCGCAAGATCGTCGTGCCATTGGTCGCCGCCAATATGATTGCGGGGGCGCTTCTCGCGTTCAGTCTGTCCATGTTGGAGGTTTCCGATTCGCTCTTGCTGGCGCAGCGGGAGGGGGATTTCCCCGTGACAAAGGCGATCTATACCCTCTTTGATCGACTCGGCGATGGGCCTGCAATCGCAAGTGCCATGGGAACCTGGGCGATGCTTTTGTTGGCTGCCACCCTGATGGCGGCCAGCTCCGTCTTGGGGAAACGTTTGGGCGCCGTGTTCCGCGGCTAGTTCCTATACTTGTGGTTCTATGCCGTTCACTTTGCAGCCTGATGAGGGTTACGGGCTCGATATCGAGAGCACCGAATACCTGAAGGACCATTTTCAATCGCCTGACCGTTGGATTCTCAACTTCGGTCCTCAACATCCCGCAACGCACACCACATTGCGATTGGTGCTCGAGTTGGATGGCGAGCGCATCGCGCGCGCGACTCCGCACATCGGATATCTGCATTCAGGTTTCGAGAAACTTGGCGAGCATCATGATTACAACCAATATGTCTGCACGATCAGTCGAATGGATTATGCCTCTCCGATTTGCAACGATGTTGCATGGCACAGTGCGGTCGAGACACTCTTTGATGTCGATCTGACCCCGCGTTGCAAAGTGATTCGCACGATCATGGCCGAACTCGGTCGCATTCAGAATCATTTGTTGTGCGTCGGCGCAGCAGGCTTGGATTTGGGCGCATTCACCGGATTTTTATATGGATTCAACGAACGCGAATTCATCTATGACATTCTGGATTATGTCTCTGGTCAGCGCTTCCATCCAGATTGGACTCGCGTCGGCGGTGCTTGGCGCGATCTTCCCGATGATGAGGTTTTCATTCGCATGGTGAAGGAGTTCATCAATGTTCGCATGGCCAAGGCAATCGGAGATATCGAAACACTGCTCAATCGCAATCGCATTTTCGTGGATCGACTCGAAGGAGTCGGCTCGATTTCAGCCGCCGATGCAATCGCATGGGGAGCGAGCGGTCCGATCGCGCGCGCCTCTGGCGTTCGCCGCGATATGCGTAAAGATGATCCATACTTGTGCTTCGCAAACAATTGGGACGGCGAAGGCGCAGAGGCAGTCAAGTTCAATGTTCCCGTCGCGACTACTGGAGATTGTTTGTCCAGATACCTCGTTCGGCTCGAGGAATTGAAGCAATCCGTCGCGATCATTCGTCAACTGATCGATCGCATTCCCAAGGGACCAATCGATTCTTCGGCGAACAATAAAGCTCGGCTTCCAGACAAAGGTGATGTCTATGGTTCGATCGAAGGGACCATCCAGCAATTCGAATTGATGATGCACAATCGCGGATGGGATACGCCTGTCGGCGAAGCATATGGCGGCATTGAAGGTCCCAACGGAGAATTGGGATATCTCATCGTCGCGGATGGCGGACGATGTCCGTGGCGCGTTCGTGTGCGACCGCCAATCTTTTATAATTTTCAGTTGTTCCCGAAACTGATTGAAGGGCACCAACTCGCCGATGCGGTGGCGGTCTTGGGTTCTCTGAACATCATCGCCGCAGAGCTCGATCGCTGATCGCGGTCCAACTGGAGAAAACGAATGTCTTGGAAGACAAAACCATCGGGCACTATGAAGGTGCCAACTCGAACCGAGCCTTACTGCACAGCCCAAATGCTGGCACGATGGCAGAGCACCACGCTGCCGAAGTATGCGACGACGCACGGCGCACTGATGCCGATTCTGCATGATGTGCAACACACATACCGACACGTTCCATATCAGGCGATGATTGAGATCGCCAATTTTCTCAAGATCGCGCCATCTGATGTGCTTGATACGGTCTCGTTTTATGAGGAATACACGCTTGAACCAATGGGAAAATGCATCATTGGAATCTGCCACACATTCGCTTGTGAAGTTTGCGGACATCAAGCGATTCTCGATCGTGTGCGTCAGAGGTTGGGAATCGAGCCGCACGAAACCACCGATGATGGAGCGTTCACATTGTTGACGATGGAATGTCTTGGTTCGTGCGACACCGCGCCCGTCGCATTGTTCAACGATGTTTTGCACGAAGGATTGACTGTCGCGAAGATCGATCAACTCATCGATGAAGTGTTGGCTCAGAAATCACAGTCTGCAAAACACGCATGATCATCACGCCAACTATGACCACTCCGCAACCAGCCGATTCGCACAGCCTTGCACGCAGATGCGGTGAATGCATCGGTCATATTCTCAAGGCAATCAAGACGCCGGTGAAGCCTGTCACTCCTGCGCCTCATCAAGAAAATATTCAAACCGTGCGTGCTGCTGTTCGCGAAGAACAAGTTGGCGCGGTCTTGCATCGCCGCATCGTCATCGACCAAGTCGTTCAACTCGATTCATCAGAAATGCCAAAAGACACAACTTTATGAAACTTTCAGAGCCAATCCTGACCAAGCGCATTCCGTCATTTCCTCACGGAGATCCAAAGACTCGGCACATCGTCGGATACGACGAGTTTGTGAAGACCGATGGATATAAAGCCCTCGAAAAGTCGCTGGATATGGAACCCACGCAAGTTGTCGCAACCGTGAAGGATGCGATTCTGCGCGGGCGCGGCGGCGCTGGTTTCCCAGCGGGATTGAAGTGGTCTTTCCTTGCGCCAGACGATGGCAAGGGTCTGCGATATCTCTGCATCAACTGCGACGAAGCAGAACCAGGAACTTTCAAAGATCGACTGCTCGTTGATTTCGATCCACATCTTGTTCTTGAAGGAATTGCAATCGCGTGCTGGGCGTGCAAGTTGGATGTCGCATACTTCTTCATTCGAGGCGAGTATCACCATCAAGCCCGAGTGATGGAACGCGCAATTCAAGAAGCGTATGCGGCGGGAATTTTCGGCAAGCAGGGGCTGATGCGCGGCAAGTCAAAGCATGCAGTCGAGTGCTATTTGCATCGCAGTGCTGGTGCATATATTTGTGGCGAAGAAACTGGATTGCTTGAAGCGATCGAAGGCAAGCGCGGTTGGCCTCGAGTCAAGCCCCCATTCCCCGCAGTCAAAGGAGTCTTTGGTCGTCCAACGATTGTGAACAATGTTGAAACACTTGCCGCAGTTCCAGACATCTTGCTCCGAGGAGTTGCGTGGTGGAAGTCGATCGGCGTGGAAAGTTCATTTGGCGGAATGCCTTCGTATGGCACGAAATTGATGGGAGTTTCCGGTCATGTCGCTCGTCCTGGATGCTTCGAAGCACCACTTGGAATCCCCCTCAGCACGCTTGTGAACGAATATTGTGGCGGAATGCGGGGCGGGAAAAAATTCAAAGGTGCAATCGCAGGTGGCGTGTCGATGGGCGTGCTTGGCACAGATCAATTCGACGCGGCGATGGATTTCGACATCGGTCGTCGATGCGATGTGCTTGGTCTTGGAACTGCATGCCCAACGATCTTCGATGAAGACACCGATATGGTCGCCGTCGCCCGCAATTGCGCGCGTTTCTTTATGAACGAGTCCTGCGGTCAGTGCACCCCGTGCCGCGAAGGGTCTGGTTGGATTTATAAGTTGCTCACACGCATCGAGCGTGGTGATGCCACAAGCGCCGATTTGGATTTGCTTTTGGAACTCGGCGGTTCGATGGGACTTTCTGAAGGGACCACGATTTGCGGTTTGGCGGATGGAAATAATTGGCTCGTGCGAACAATCGTGAACAAGTTCCGTGGTGAATTTGAACGGCGTGTGAAGCCGAAATTCATTCCAGTGCATCTCGTCGCCCGTTGAGCACTCCGCGCACATCAATCGATTTGTTTTCCGCGGTCCCGCTGGCCGAGGCAAGAATGATCGAATTGGTTCGTGGCATGATCGAACTGTTGCCAGCGACGGATGGGAAGGTCAACAGATTTTCTCAAATCTCGATTCGCATAGTGCGTGATGACGAGATGTCGCGACTGCATGAAAAATATTCAAATGTCGCTGGAACCACTGATGTTTTGACCTTTGTGCAAGGAAACTCGGACAAAGGGATCGAAGTCGATCTTGCGCTGTGCGCCGACGAAGCGGGGCGACGGTCTGCGGAGTTGGGACATTCTGTCGAGAATGAATTAGCCTTATACGCCGTGCATGGACTTCTTCACGCAATTGGGCTTGACGATCAGGATGAAGTTCATGCTCGCCAAATGCATGCCGAAGAAGATCGCATTCTCACTTCGCTAGGTCTCGGCGCGGTCTATGCACCTCGAGGAGAGCGCTCATGACGACTGGACTGGTTCTGATTCTTGTTGGACTGCTGTTTGTCACCACTTTTCTCTCAGCGCTCAACCTTGCGCTTGGCACAACGAGCGCAACTGCGATCGAGCGGCGCTGCGTTTTGTATGGACGCGTTCAAGCTGGAGTCTGGATTCTCGCGCACTCGACCTCGCTCGAACATTCCGTCGCGTTTTTCAGAACTTTCGGTCGACTTTCATGTTTGCTTGTGGTTCTAGCCATGTTTCGTCCGACGGATCTGACCATTCCTTTTGAGTGGCCTTCGATTCTGATGGCACTCGCAACTGCAAGCATCGTGGTGTGGTTGACAACCAGCGTCATTGCAGTCGCAATAGCTCGGTATGGAGGAGTGGGATTAGTGATTGGCACATATCCCATACTGCGAATCTTTTATTGGTTGACGCATCCAATTCTTTGGGTCGGTGGATTCATTGATGAAGCCGTGCGGCGTCTGCTTGGAGCGCTGCCGAATCACGAAACACTCGAACAAGATCTGATTCATTCGATCACGGACAGCGCGCGAGCAGGCGGAATTGACGCGCTCTCTGCGCGAATCATCCAAAATGCCGTGGAGTTTCACGGTACGGTGGTCTCGGAGGTGATGACACCTCGCACGCAGATCGAAGGAATCGCATACACCGACGATATCGCAGTCATTCGAGCGTTTATCGAAACCGCGGGCCATTCACGCGTGCCGGTTTATCAAGAAAATATGGATCATGTTGTTGGCATCTTGTACTTCAAAGATCTTGTTCGTTTTCTTGGGCAAACGCCAACCGACTTTAAGTTGCAAACTCTCCTTCGACAGCCGCCGCGCGTTCCAGAGACGAAACCTGTCAGCGAACTCTTGAGCGAATTTCAGCGCACTGAAGTTCATCTCGCATTGGTGGTCGACGAATTTGGTGGTACGGCGGGATTGATCACAATCGAAGATGTGCTTGAAGAAATCGTTGGCGAAATTTATGACGAGCACGAGCCTTCGAGTGAAATCGAACCTCAATTGACGGGATCCGCTCTGTCAGGATGGGAATCTGATGGCCGAATTCCGCTGGTTGATATCGCCGCCGCGACTGGTTTGGAATTGCCGACCGAAGAAGATTTCGACACGATCGCCGGTTTGATTCTCTTGAACTTTGGTCGCATTCCGCTTGTGGGCGAAGCATTCTCCCGTTATGGCGCACGATTCACGGTGCTTTCTGCGACGCCAGTCCGCGTGGTCAAGATTCGAATCGAATTGCTTCAGCAATCTGAAAAGCATCGCGCGCCATCCTCTGGCCATTAACCAAATTCATCGCCTTTGAATGTTGATGCAAGATATGCCTCGCGCACAAGTGGATCGTTGATGATTGATTTCGGATCGCCATCGCGCAGATTTTTCCCCTCGTGAATGATGTATGCGCGTGTGCAGATACGCAGTGTCTGTTGAACATTATGGTCAGTGACGAGAATTGCAATTCCTTGTTCAGCCAAACGGCGAACTTCGGATTGCAATTCTTCGACCGTGTGCGGATCGACCGCGGCAAATGGTTCATCGAGCAGGATCAAACGAGGACGGGTGATCAGCGAACGAGCGATTTCCAGCCGCCGTCGTTCGCCACCAGAACATGTCCGTGCTTGTTCCTTGCGTTTGTGTTCCAATCCAAACTGCGCGAGCAGGCTTTGGCAGGTCGCCCGTTGTTCGGCGCGGGTCATTGGTCGCGTTTGCAAAATGGCCATCAAGTTGTCTTCGACCGAGAGACGCTGAAAAACGCTCGGCTCTTGAGAGAGATATCCCATGCCTGCGCGCGCGTGGATGTACATCGGATCGTTGGTCATATCCTTGCCTGCGAAGGTCACGCGACCAGCCTCGGGCGAGATCATTCCAATTGCCATGCGAAAACTGGTGGTCTTGCCTGCGCCATTTCTGCCTAGAAGACCAACGATTTCTCCCGCATCCACAGTGAAAGAGACATTGTCAACGACTCTACGGCCGTTATAACTTTTCACCAGTCCATGTGTTTCAAGCAGCGCCACATTAGGAAGTGTAGAGGGACGATAGAATAGTTGCCTTATGGGCAGCTGCCGAATCCTCGTCTTGTCCTTGACAGCGCTCGCAACCGTGCTCTGCGCAGGTTGTGTCCGCCGAACAATCGCCATTACATCAACTCCATCTGACGCATTGGTCTTTGTCAACGACCGTGAAGTTGGTCGAACTCCCTGCGAAGTCGATTTCCTTTTCTATGGCGAATACGACGTGCGATTGAAGCATGAAGGGTACGAATCGATCGTTGGTTCTGGAACCGCATCCGCGCCAGTCTGGGATTTTATCGGCGCCGATTTGATTGTCGAAGTTGTGCCGCTCGATTTGGAGAGCCGCGTTGATTGGCATTTCGATTTCATACCTGCCAACAACGATCCAGTTGATTTGCTTGCAAGAGCACGCCAAATGCAAGTTGCTGCCCGCAGCGAATCTGAAGAAATTGTTCCAGCAGTCGAAATCCAAAAGCCACATACAACGGTGCAGGATGCGATTTTTGCGCCCGTGAAAAATGAGCAGGGTGCAATGCCTCCCAAGGGTTCATCTGCGGTCCCTGTGCCTCCAACTGAATTGCCGCCTGATGTTCCTGGTAAAGCGCCGAATTCCGCACCGAATAACGCTGCGTGAAATCCGAGCTCTCGCCTTGAGCGATAGCCCCAAACTCTAGCCCCAAACTCTAGCCCCAAACTCTGGGCTGAAATCTGATTCGCTGTGTTCATTTTATTTTTTGTATCGCATCGCTCAGCGCCTTGACAACTGCGTGATTCGTTGCCGGCCAATCGATCTTGTGCAGCATCTCCAACTCGACCCACGCGATGCTTGAAGCAGCCAACGCTCGAGGCACCGAACCCAAAGGCAACTCGACCGAATAGATATGAAATCGAGGAGCAGGTCTGCCAAGTGGCGCGGGGGGCTCGACGATTCCAATTCGAATCCACACGCAGGATGGATCGGTGCAATCCACTCCAGTCTCCTCCAACAATTCTCTCGCGGCGGCGATATTTGGCGCTTCGCCTGCATCGACCTTACCGCCTGGGATTTCCCAAGCTCCCGCGAGAATTTCAGCGTCGTCTGGGCGCTTGGCGACCAGGATTTCGATATTTTCCCGCGAAATCCCCTTGCGGCGAAGGGCTACGAGCGCCACATCAATAAAAGAACCGCTCGGGGAAGGGATTTGCTCGAATTGGCTTGGGCGGTGGTTCATAAGTGTTTTTCAGAGAACGGCTTACAAATGGAGGAAAAAGATTGTTTTATGCCATTGACCGCCACAGAGTGGAGAAGATACTGTGCATCTCCCCCTTTGCCTTCTTTACAGCTTCCAATGGAAGTTGTGATCAATGCCGTTCGGTCGTGTCGGAGCGACCGAGCGGTTTTTTTTATTGACATACTCTGCGTATATGTTGCAACAAAATCGAATGCAATTCCTCTCTCTTGTGATCTGCGGACTCGCTTGCCTGAATCAAGAAGTGAGCGCGATTGATTTCTCCTTCACCCCGAATCATGTCAACTCGGGCGTGCAGTTGGCTGCGGATGCTGGTCAATCATCATCGCCTGCGCCGACTGCGGCGACGCCCGCTCCGGCATCATCCGCAAAGGCGCGATTCGGCGAGGAAGGTTCTTGGCGTTGGCAGTTGCTCGATGCAGTTGCAACGGATTTCGATGGTGCGAATCAAGGAGAATTTGGTGGGAGTTTGAGCTGGTTCTTTGTCGACAACCTCTCGATTGATTTCCAGATCGAAGGAGATTACATCGAGCAACCTGTTCAGAACACTTGGGGCGGTGGAGCCACAATTCTTTTTCGTTGGCATTTCATCAGTATGGATACATGGTCGATTTATGGCGACGCAGGTTCGGGCTTGATCGCAACGGCGTATGACACTCCATCAGGGGGAACATCGCTCAACTTCACGCCGCAAGCAGGGGTGGGAGTTTCGTGGGAGATTTGTCGCGATCTACGAATGATGGTCGGCGCGCGTTGGTATCACATCTCCAATGCCAACACAGGCGATACGAATCCTGGACGCAATAGCCTGATGGGCTATGTGATGCTCAGTGTGCCTTTCTGATTCAACCCCTCTGATTCAACCCCTCTGATTCAACCATACCCTTTGGGATTGGCGGACATCCATTTCCAAGCGTTTTTGATTGATTCGTCGAGTGTTTGCACAGCAGGGGACCAGCGTAAAACCCGCTGAATTTGTCTCGAATTCGCAACGAGCATTGGTGGATCTCCATCGCGTCTCGCCCCCCGCACCGCAGGCACTGCGCGTTGACAAACTCTTTCACAAGCTTGCAGAACTTCCAGAACGGAGTGACCTCGACCAGTTCCAACATTCAAGCGCAGAGATTCGCGAGCGGTCAACGCATTGAGTGCCGCAAGATGCGCTTCGCAGAGATCTCCAACATCGACATAATCGCGAACGCAAGTTCCATCGTTTGTGGGATAGTCATCTCCCATAATGCAAAGTGGATCGCGCCTGCCCAGAATTGCCAGCAGGCACGATGGAACAAGATGCGATTCGGGTCTGTGATCTTCGCCGATGCGTCCTTGAGGATCGCTTCCGATGACATTGAAATATCGCAGCGCAGCAAATGCAAATTCGCCGCCGCTGCGCAAGATGGAATTCTGATGATCAGCAATCGCACGCTCCGCCGCCAACTTTGCAGCGCCATATGGATTGATTGGATGCTGAGGACAGGATTCGTCAATCGCGTTTGCGCCCTCAACAGGAACACCATATGTCGCACATGTTGAACTGAAAATCAGTCGGCCAACTTTCGCAGATTCCATCGCCTTGAGAAGTGAAAGAGTGCCACCCAGATTGGTCCACCAATAATCCAGCGGACGCTCGACAGATTCGCCGACATACGCAAGCGCAGCAAAATGAATGACCGCATCGATCCGACTCTCGCGCATAATGTGAGCGAGGCGATCGGTTTCGTGAATTGAAATGTGCTCGAATGCGATTGTGGAATTGGGCGCAGCCTTGCGCAGTGCATCGACCGCACCAAGATGGCCGCGAAAACAATTGTCCACGATGGTCACCGAATATCCGGATTCGGCCAGTCGAAGCGCCATATGGGAGCCGATATATCCAGCTCCACCAGTCACCAAGATGCGTTTTGGGCTCCCAAAGGGCATCTCCAAAGGCTATCCAAAGATTGACCCTTGCATCGTCAACGGTGCTATGGGAGAATGTCGCGATGCACGAAGTGAGGGGTTCTTTCTCGACGGTAGCGGACCCACAGGGCACCTCTTCCAAGCCTTCCAACCAAGCGAGTACCAACTCTGCGGGACGATGCACGCCCTCCAATCTTGGCGGCGTTGATTCGTTGCTCGATTTATTGCAATCCGCCAAGGTCACCGAGGAATGTCTGCGGAGCGCTTCCCGAGATGTTGCCCAGCAAGCGGCGGCTCAAGGTCGCGTGGACGCATTGGAGTCTGTCACTGGAAGCAATAGCCTTGCGCGCGGCGCAGCGGAAGTCGCGGCGATGATTCGTTTGATCGAAATCAAACTTGCATCTGGCAAGAAATCACCGGAGCAAGTAGAAAAGAAGTTATGAGTCAGATCGAACAAAATTCCCAAACAACTGTTGTCGTCAATTCCGCTGCCACCGCGACCTCTCAAAATGTTTCCAACCTTGCCCAAGGAAGTCTTGTGACCCAAGCGGATATGGCGGCGCTTCAAGCCGCGCTTGATGAAGCCTTTGGTTATCGCGGCGATGTGACGATTCTCACCAAAGATGCGCGCCGCATCGAGGGATACATTTTCGATCTTCGCTCGGGAAAGACTCTTGGAGATTCGTTTGTCAGAATTCTGACTGGAACGAGCGATGAGCGAATCGTTGTTCGATACAACGAAATCGAGTCGCTGGAATTTTCTGGGCGCGATACGGCGGCGGGAAAAAGCTGGGAGAATTGGCTCCGCAAGTATGCGCAGAAAAAAGTCGCAGGCGAAATCGCAAGCATCGAATCTGATTCAGGCGAGTGATTCCTCTGCGCCAAGCGCAAATTTTTTCAGACTCGTTCGATCAACATTGTCACCGCGTTTCCACCACCCAAGCACAGACTGCAAATTCCTCTGCGTCCATTGGTTCGGATGAGGTGGTGAACAAGTGTGACCAGAACGCGCGCGCCGCTTGCGCCGATGGGATGTCCCATCGCAATTCCGCCACCGCCAACATTGACCTTTTCTTCGCTGATTTTCAGGTATTTCGTGTTGCAAAGAACCTGCGCGGCAAACGCCTCGTTGATCTCGAAGAGATCGATGTCATCCACAGAAAGCGAATGATCCTTGAGGATTTTTTCGATGCCCAGAGCAGGTGCGAAAAAGAGTTCCTTTGGTTCGACACCAACCGTGTTGGAACCCAAGATGCGTGCGAGCGCCTTCGCGTTGAGCGATTTCGCCGCCGCTTCTGATGCCACGATCAAAGCCGCCGCACCGTCGGAGATTTGACTCGCATTCGCCGCGGTGACAGAACCGTCAGGTTTGAATGCGGGTTTCAGTTTCGCAAGTGTTTCGACAGTACTTTCAGCGCGGAAACCTTCGTCCATATCAAGCCCAGTCTTCTGCTTGATTTGTTCCGCGGTCAGCGCGACGATTTCTTTGCGAAACCATCCTTGCGTGGTGGCGTACGCGGCGCGCACGTGACTCTGCGCGCTGAATCGATCCTGTTCCGCGCGAGAGATGCCGTGAGATGTTGCGATATGTTCTGCCGCAAGACCCATCCCCCATCCTTCGAAAGCACAGCGAAGACCGTCATATTCCATATGATCGAGCGCTTCAAACTTGCCATAACGCACACCAGATCGAACGGACGCCAAGTGCGGCGCCAAATCCATGTTTTCCATTCCGCCCGCAACGACGACATGGTTGTCGCCCGCGCGAATCGACTGCGCGGCCATCATCACAGCGTGCAGACCAGACCCACAAACTTTATTGACAGTGACGGCGCTGAGCGACGAAGGGAGTCCAGCGCGCAGTCCCGCTTGACGGGCTGGGTTCTGACCGACGCCTGCTTGCAAGACGCATCCCATAATGCACTCGTCGATCTTTGCTACAGAGCCTGGAACATCCGCGAGGGCAGCCGCGATGGCGAAAGCGCCGAGTTGCGGAGCTGGAATTCGCGCAAGCGATCCCTGAAATTTGCCAGTTGGTGTTCTGCGAGCGGCGAGAATGAGCGGTTGTGACATCTGAATCTCCTTCGTCTGTGAAAGCGGTGGGATCTCTGGAAGCTGCGAGCGATGCGACGGGGTCGATCGGGGCGGAAGAGTACACCGATCGTCGAAAAGTGCGAATTTGCCACAAGAAAAATGCTCCGGACACTTGAACTCCCTGCAATTCGAGGCGTATCAAATTCAACGAGGACGCAGCGTGCGACCTCAATTGTTTGCTCCTTGACCGTTCGACCCTTTGGGTTGTGCGGTCTTTTTTATCTCGAAAGAAAGACTGCCATGCAGGGCGATTTCGTTGATCGATGGTTTTTTTGAACAGCGCACAAGGAAGCTTCGCCTCTCAATCTGAAGACCACAATTTATGGTTCAATGACTCGCAGGAGATTTTCGCATGGACCAATCTGGATCAAGCACCAGCAATCTGTTTTCGCTTCAGAGTCACATTCTCTCCGAAGAGACGCTTCACCCTGGAGCAAGCGGTGACTTCTCGTGGATCATCAGCGCAATCTCGCTTGCAGGCAAAGCGATTGCCGACCGGGTCCGTCGCGCGCGCTTGGAAAATGTGCTTGGCGATCAAGGGGCGACCAATGTGCAAGGAGAATCGCAGCAACGGATGGATGTGATTGCCAATGACATTTTGATGCGATGCCTTGGTTCGCGCGCGTCCATCGCCGTGTTGGCCAGCGAGGAAGACGAAGAACCCACGATCATGCGGCGCGGCACGGAAGGCGGAAAATATTGCGTGCTCTTCGATCCACTCGATGGATCAAGCACGCTCGACACGAACGGCGCAGTGGGAACGATTTTTACAATCTTGCGAAATGATCCGATGATCGAGTCAGCCGAGCGAACGGTTTGTCAGCCGGGGCGAAAGCAAATTGCCGCGGGATACATCTTGTATGGTCCTTCGACGGCGTTCGTGATCACAACTGGTTCTGGAGTCGATCTCTTCGAACTCAATCCAAATATTGGATCGTTCATCTTGGTCAAAAAAGGAATGCGCATTCCGCCAACGAAACGCGTCTATTCGGTCAACGAAGCATATTCCTCTTCGTTTCCCGATGGATATCAGGAGTATTTGAAGTGGGCGCATGCAAACTATTATTCATCTCGTTACATCGGAAGTTTGTGCGCAGATGTGCACCGCATCCTGATCAATGGCGGGGTCTTTCTCTATCCGCCGACGACTTCACACCCAGATGGCAAATTGCGATTGCTGTACGAAGCCAATCCGATGGCGATGATCATGGAACAAGCTGGTGGTATGAGCATCTGCGGCACAACGCCGACTTTGGATGTCCAACCGAAAAAACTGCACGAGCGGGTTCCGCTTGTTCTGGGAAGCAGTGATGAAGTCAAAGCTGTGATGCGGCATCTGTCATAAGTGGCGATTTGAACCCAGTCGAAACTCAATTGCCGAAGTCGTAGATTCGCATTGTTTTCGATTTTTCTTTCCAAGCATTGACGAGTGCAAGATGATCGGGATGGACAAGATATGCCTTGTATGCGTCGGTGGATGCGAACTCCACAGAGACGGCAACGTCATAATCGCCGTCTACATTTTTGCGGCCAATGTCAATTGGGCGGGCGAGTGAAAAGCCGACGACGCCTGGAATCGAAGAGAGTTTCTCGTTGCAATCTTTTTCAAGAGCTGCCCGATCATTCGTGTCTTTCAATTTGATCAGCACGAGATGCTGGATCGCTTGCCCTGAAGTGGCGGATGCTCTGGCTTGTGATGCGCTGGTGTTTGGTGGAAGTGTTCCGCTTGGCGGCAGTGCAGGGGCACCGCAAGAGATCAAAGCGGCCGCGAAAAAGAGGGCGGTCGAAGGGCATAAAAAAGAGAGTGATTCGCGGCTGATCAGGCGTAAAAGTTTTCGCATGGAGTCAGTTTACTCCGCCAACGCATTCCACCGAGCGAGCAAATTTGGCATTGTGGATGATGGAGACTTTGCGGTCCAAACACCATTCGAGTTTGACGCAATCCCAAGTCGCTCGAGTTTCGCAAGTGCGTCGTCCACCTCGAAGTCGATCTCCACTTGGAAGTGTTTTTGAAGCCAACTTTCAATTTTTGCGTCAAGTGCATCCGCAGTCGATGGTCCGTCGAGCAGGAATCGATAGCCAAGAATTGCCTCTTTCGCTTCCTCTTCACTCGCTTCATCCAAGATGCGAGCGGCTGCCCCCATATCTCGGTCGAGCATTCGATACAGAATCATGTCCGAGAGAATGTTGAGATACTTCAAGCGCATTTTTTGGTATCGACTGAATTGCGTATAACCCCAGATGATCAGCGCGACCAATCCGCCACCGATGGCAGCAAGCGCGCCACCGGGAATATCTGGAGGCGCGGAATCGATTCCCAGTTGCCAACGCGCCGAACCATACAGCGCAAGCCAACTTGCGCGAATGACCGCAGAAATTCCGATCACGGCAAAAATAGCTGGTCCAAACATAATGCATTTGTCAAAGTTTCGCATCCCAACCGAGCAGTTTGGAAAGAGCATTTCCATATCCGCGACGGGGATGTTTTCGAAGAGTCGCACATAGAACGACGGGGTTTCCAAGAGTGTTTCGGGCTTCTGCCTTGCGCGGGTTTTCTGTTGGTGCTCCACATAGAGAAAAAGTCGATCAAAGACCTCTATTTGAATGGTTTTCTTGCGTAATCCAAACCAAGTTCGAATTGTTTGGGAGGAGATATGTTTGCCACGCACGAAAATGACGGAGCGATTCCAGAGTTTGCGGTTGATTCGAATATTCAGTCGGATGAGTGATTGTGTTGTGAGCGCAGTTTCAAATTCTCCCTCTTCAAGTTGCACATAATTCGCTCGAACCAGAATTGAACGAATGTCCTCCGTGAGCCTTGAGCTTGAGTCATCTCTTTGCGTACTCGAAAGTTTGCTTTCCAGAGGATGCACAATCGTGTCGAGTCGCTGTCGAATATCGATCGATTGTTTATCGATTTCAGTGCGCAACAGGAGCCGGATGAGGCGGAGTGATCGAGTGAAGTCTGTGGTATCTGCCAATCCCTGCCCGATCACGTCAAGAATTCGTTCTTGCGAAACCGTGATCACATGATTCTTTTTCGACTGAGGTGTGTTGACAGAAGTCTGGTTCATCGCGGTGCAAAGGTGCGTGGGTGCAGAAGCATAGCTTCTATAAAAAAAAGCCCGCCGCAGCGCGCGTGCGCTACGGCGGGGTACAAACGTCGAGTTCCGTCCTGGATCTCGATCAATATTCCGCAGTGGTCAAGCCTGAGAGTCGGTCACCCTGAATCGGACAGGTTCTCCCCGCCATTAAGGGGGTTGGAATCCACCGTTTCCGTGCGTATCCAACCAGTGCAAGGAAAATCCATTCACTCGCCAACCGTTTCAAAAAACCCTGACCAGAACCACTACGAAAATCATGGAAATCAGGCATCGTCGGAGTAGATCGATGCCCGATCCCGTTTGAGTCGTTGAAATTTTCATCATCACCAATCAACTGCACCCCATGCTGCTACCGCAATTCAAACAGCGATAGCACGTGCCATTTCGAACGGTGATTGATCCACAAGAATCGCACGCAGGCGCATCGCCCATCAACTGGGCGTTCGCCTGATCAGCTGCTGTGAGCGTCGGGCTTCCGAGCGTTTGCGCTGGATGTCCCAGCGATCGCATTTCTCCGTGCTCGACGATTATTGGTGTCATCGGCGTCATCGCGGATCCGTCGTTGCTCTTCGTATCGTCCGCATGCAAAAAGGTTGTGATTCTCGATGAAGACGAGATGTCTGCGATCTTCTCCCCGTCGGAAGTTCGACCAATGATGTGAGTTCCACTTTCGGTCATCTTTGTCTGTGTATCGAGAGTTGTTGTGAGCCGATTGCTCGACCATGTTGTTGTCTCCTGAGTTGGCGTCTGAGTTGGTGTCTGAATTTTTGTCGCAACTGGCGCTGATGCTGAAGTTGGCGATGTCATGGAATGATCCATATGCCCAACGTCCATCGGCGAGAATCCATCATTGGAATGTCCGCTTGCTGAAATTCGCTTTGGCGCATTCGCATCGCGGTAACCCTGAATGAATTGCATTCCGAACCATCGGAAGATGTAATCGACCAAACTCTTTGCGAATGGAATGTCGGAATTCGTCGTGATTCCCATCGGTTCGAATCGCTGATGAGCGAATTTCGTGACAAGACTTTCGACTGGAACGCCGTATTGCAAGGCAACGCTGATCGCAGTTCCCAGCGAGTCCATAAGACCGCCGATTGTGGATCCTTCCTTTGCCATCGTGATGAACAACTCTCCAGGCCGCCCATCTTCATACAGGCCAACGATGAGATATCCCTCGTGACCACCCACATTAAATTTATGAGTGATCGAGTGGCGTGTATCGAGCAATCGCCGACGCATCGGTCTTTCGATCACTCGTTCGACAACTCGTTCGACAACACGCTCGACGATGCGTTCGACTTCGATGATTCGAGGTTCGAGCGCAAGGATGGCGACCTGTGTCTTCTCTGCGTTTTCACTTTCTTCTGCAAGTCCTTCAAGGTCCTCTTCCTCCGCATGATCGGAAGCTTCGGACTTTGTCGAAAGTGGTTGGCTCAACTTGCAACCATCTCGGTAAAGCGCGTTCGCCTTGATTCCAAGTTCCCAAGAGAGTTGATAGCACGCGCCGATTTCTTCGACCGTCGCATCGTTGGGCAGATTGACAGTCTTGGAGATTGCCCCCGAGATGAATGGTTGCGCGGCAGCCATCATGTGAATGTGCCCACTCGGCGGTATGAATCGAGTTCCAAGTGTTCCGCAACGGTTGGCGCAATCAAAGACCGCAAGATGTTCTGGCAGAAGATGTGGCGCGCCTTCGATTGTCTGCGTTCCGCAGATCGTTCGATTGAGCGCGTCGAGTTGTCGTCCATTCAGTCCAAGCACACGAAGACCATTGAATTTCTCGTCCGCACGGGCTTTTTCTGCGTTGATTCCAAGTCCTGTCAGAATGCGTTCTGGAATCGACCACGCAGTGAAGGCGAATGACAATTCAAAGACGGTCGGCAAACCATTTTCGACTTTGACCAATTCTTCGCTGGTGAAACCCTTCTCAAGCAGGAATTCGGTCAGCGTTTGGCTTTGGAATCCGCCTGAAGCACTGCCGTCTATTGCTGGGATTTTCTCATCAAGTGTCAGCGTTCCCATCACATATTTGAGAATCGCATCTGTCTCTTTGATGTCATATCCCAACGCACTGAGCGCGGGTCGCACCGATTGATTTGCGATCTTGAAATATCCACCACCAGCAAGCTTCTTGAATTTGGTGAGTGCGAAGTCTGGCTCGACGCCAGTTGTGTCGCAATCCATCAACAAGCCAATCGTTCCAGTTGGCGCGATGACCGTGACTTGCGCGTTGCGATAACCAAATTGCTCGCCCAAAGCGAGTGCGTCATCCCACGCAGTCGTTGCACTGACGAGAATTTGATCGGCGTTGGCAAGAGCGATTCGGTTCTCGTGGAAGAGGTTGTGATTGATCGGCACAGGTCGCGAGCGCAGCGATTCATAATCATCGCTGTCTCGAGCCACGCCATTTGCAGCGCGGTGATGATTGCGAATCACGCGCAACATATGCTCGCGGTTTTCGTCAAAGCCTTCGAAGGCTCCATGTTCCGCTGCCAGCAGTGCGCTCGATGCATACGATCGGCCAGTCAGGATTGCGCTGAGAGTTCCACAAATCGCGCGACCTTCATCGCTGTCGTATGGCGTTCCTGCCTGCATCAACATGGCGCCGAGATTTGCATAACCCAATCCAAGCGTGCGATACTTCCAGGAGAGTTCGGCGATTTCCTTCGAAGGGAAACAGGCCATCAATACCGAAATTTCCAGCACCATCGTCCAGAGGTGAATTGCGTGTTCGTAGCCCGCAATGTCAAAGTTTCTGGTGCGTGAATCATAGAACTTCAACAGATTGATCGACGCCAAATTGCACGCCGTATTGTCGAGGAACATGTATTCACTGCAAGGATTACTCGCATTGATTCGTCCGCCTTCTGGGCAGGTGTGCCAAGCGTTGATTGTCGAATCGAATTGGACGCCAGGATCCGCACAGTGCCACGCGGCTTCGTTGATCTGTCCCCAAAGATCGCGCGCATTGAGCGACTTCGCAACTTCGCCATCAGTTCGACGAATGAGATTCCAATTTCCGTCTGTGTTGACGGCGTCCATAAACTCGTCGCTGAGTCGGACGGAGTTGTTGGAATTCTGACCGCTGACGGTGTAATACGATTCTCCGTTGAAGTCATAATCCAATTTCAAGCCGAGTCGATCCGCAACTGCATGCTGCGATTTGCTCAACTTTTTCATTCCTTCGACCAAGGCGGCAACCTTGATTTCTTCGCGGACCTTCCAATTCACAAACGCTTCGATATCTGGATGGTCCACATTGAGGCAGCACATCTTTGCCGCACGCCGAGTTGTTCCGCCTGACTTGATCGCGCCAGCAGCGCGGTCGCCGATATTGAGGAAGCTCATCAATCCAGAACTCTTCCCGCCGCCGGAAAGAGATTCGCTGTCTCCGCGCAGGCTGGAGAAATTTGTTCCTGTTCCAGATCCATATTTAAAGAGTCGCGCCTCGCGCACCCAAAGATCCATAATGCCACCTTCATTCACCAAGTCGTCATTGACCGACTGGATGAAGCAAGCGTGCGGCTGCGGATGCGTATATGAATCGGGAGCGCGTTCGAGAGCGCCGGTTCGGTGATCTGCGATCCAATGTCCCTGAGCAGGACCGTTGATTCCATATGCCCAAGCCAATCCAGTATTGAACCACTGTGGGCTGTTTGGCGCCGCCATTTGGTTCAAAAGCATGTATGCGATTTCGTCGTAAAACGCCTGCGCATCCTCGGATGTTTCGAAATATCCGTGCGTTTCTCCCCAGTGTTTCCAGCATCCTGCGAGTCGATGCACGACTTGCTTGACGGAACGCTCTGGCCCTGTTGTCGGCTTCCCGTCAGCTCCAATCTGTGGGACTCCTGCCTTGCGAAAATATTTGCTAACGACGATATCGGTTGCGAGTTGACTCCACTCCTTTGGAATCTGCGCATCATCCATTGCAAAGACCACGGACCCATCCGGGTTCTTGATCTTGCTTGAGCGTGTCGCCCATTCTGTTGTGGTGTAGACATCCGTGTCTTTGGTTGTGAATCGTCGGGAAATTTTCATGAGTGCGTCCTGCGGGAAATGGGTTGATGATGTGCGAACAGAAACAACGCATGGGATCGCCCAACGAAGGCGATCCCCATTTGAGGGGGAGTCTTACTGATGTTCAGTTTTATTTTGAGAGTGACCGTCAACTCGAGGCAGAGTCAAGCCGCTTTGATTCTGATACTTGCCGCCCTTGTCTGCGTAACTAGTCGCGCAAACGCGATCGGCTTTTAAGAACAACATTTGTGCAATGCCTTCGTTGGCATAAATCTTTGCTGGGAGGGGAGTGGTATTGGAAATTTCAATTGTGACCTTGCCGCGCCATTCAGGCTCGAGCGGCGTGACGTTGACAATGATTCCGCAGCGGGCATAGGTCGACTTGCCGACGCAGACTGCCAAGACATCGCGTGGTACGGAGAAGATTTCGATTGTCTCGGCGAGGGCAAATGAATTTGGTGGGATCACGACATGATCGCGCTTGGTCAATTCGGTGTCGATTGAGATAAAGAGATCACTCGAAAAATTCTTTGGATCAACGACGGCGACTCCGCCGGAAGTTGCGTTGGTAAAAATTTTGAACTTCGTTCCAACGCGAACGTCATATCCATAACTCGAAACGCCGTATGAAATCACGCCATCTCTTTTGCGACTCTCTTCAAAGGGCTCAATTCCAACTAACTCACGAATCTGTGTATCGCAAAGAATGCCCATTGTTGAACTCCTCAAAAAGATCGAAAAAAGTAAAGCAAGCTGATCAACCCACACACTAAACGCTCCCGCACAAAGGAGGTCAGAAACTAATTTACCCCAACATCTTGTGGTGGCAAGAGCAAATCCACCACAATATCTTGAATTTTATCGGACACGAGCCTTTGGATCTTAACCTGTTGTAAACACAATGACTTGGGAGCGTATTTCCCGCTCGATGGTGGGAGTGCCCTTGTGGATTGATTGTCAGGGGCTGTCGATTTCACCTATTAGACTCCTTGCGTGAACGTCGATTCTCAGGAGCCGTGGCTGATTGATTTGACCGAACCTCAACGGCAAGCGGTGACGCATACTGGTGGACCGCTCTTGGTTCTTGCTGGTCCAGGATCTGGCAAAACACGCGTGATTACAAGGCGAATTGCATGCAGAATCGCCGCGGGAATTCCTGCGTGGCAGATTCTTGCGCTGACATTCACAAACAAAGCGGCGCGCGAAATGAAGGCTCGTGTTGATGCGTTGGTTCCCGCGGATGCGCCCGGTCGTCGGGGTTTGGTCGTCAGCACCTTCCATGCGTTTTCTGCTGGAATTCTGCGCAGATATGGCCCAGAAAGTCTCGCCGCTGGCATCGGGCAGAAACCTCTTGCCGCGGAGTTTTCCATCTTCGATATGGATGATGCGTACGCAGTCATCAAAGCGGCGATCGGTCGAGCAAATCTCGAAACTGCGCAGTGGCAAGTTGGTTCGGTGGCAACCGAAATTTCGTCCGCGAAGAATCGTTTGCTTTCTGCCGCTGAATATGCGCAAAATGCGCTTGATTTTCGCCAACGCACAATCGCTCGCATCTATGCGATCTATGAGCAAGAGTTGGTGCGGCAAAACGCGCTCGACTTCGATGACTTGTTGATGCGAACAGCTCGGATGCTCCGCGACGATCCGCTGGTTTTGGCGCAATTACAAGGGCGATTTAGGGAAGTTTTGGTCGACGAATATCAAGATACGAATCACGCGCAGTTCACGGTCGCGCATTCAATCGCTCGCGACCACCGCAACATTTGCGTGGTCGGCGATCCCGATCAATCTATTTATGCTTGGCGCGGCGCGGATATTTCAAACATTCTCGAATTCGAGGAGCATTATCCAGGAGCGATAGTTGTGCCGCTGGGTGAAAATTTTCGATCAACATCACACATCGTCGCTGTTGCGGATCAGTTGATTCGCCGCAATTCCGCCCGTCGTCATAAGGATCTTTTTACTGGACTTGGCGATGGAGTTGCGCCCAAAATCGCAATGTTGGCTGATGAAACATCTGAAGCGAATTATGTCGTCGAAGAATTTGAGCGCGCAAATCGCGCAGGAATTCAGTGGAGAGAGATGGCGGTCTTGTACCGAATGAATTCTCTCAGCCGCACGCTCGAGGATGCGCTGCGACGGCGAAACATTCCATACGTCATTGCGCGCGGAACGGCTTTTTATGAACGACGAGAAGTTCGCGATACGTTGAGTTATCTGCGTGCGCTGGTGAATCCATTTGATGAACAAGCGTTGCGCCGGATTATCAATGTGCCTGCGCGTGGAATCGGCGCGACATCAATCAACAAATGCGCCGCAGTGGCGGTCGCTCGGGGATTTTCACTGCTTGAGGCGATGATGATGGCTCGACAAGCGGGAATTGCAGAGCGAACTGCAAAATCAATCGATGGACTTGTGATGGTGTTGGCTCGATATCGCAGTGAATTGGAGATCAAGCCCGCGGAAAATCTTGGCCCATTCGTTGCTCGATTGATCACCGAGGCTGGACTTGAACGAGCCGCGGCTGCAATCGCAGATGATGATCAAGATGCAGCGGAGCGCAAGGCGAATGTTCAAGAAGTTGCAAACGCCGCCAGTTTGTATGTTCTGCCGGAATCTCAGCCCGATGCACGCGCGCCAACACTCGGCGATGCGCTTCGTGGTTTTCTCGAATCCGTCGCGCTTGTCGCAGATTCGGATGCGGTGGATCCTGAACGCGGAGTTGTCACTTTGATGTCGCTCCACGCTTCAAAGGGTCTGGAATTTCACACGGTTGCCATCGTGGGAATTGAAGAGGGACTGCTGCCGCATGCGCGGTCGATGGATTCGCCGCAGGCAGTTGAAGAAGAACGCAGGCTTCTCTTCGTAGGCATCACTCGAAGCGAACGAAGCCTGTTGTTGACTTGCGCTGCAACTCGCGCAGTGCGAGGGCTTCGTATGCGCACAATCGAAAGTGGATTTCTGCGGGAAATCAATGGCGAAAATATTCAGCGCCTTGATCTGACAGAACGCGTGGAATATGAAGACGATGAGAGCGGGCGACGGCAGGGCGTTGGAGGTTCGCGCCGTGGTGGCGACGGGGGATTTCCCGCTGGAACCATCGTTCGTCACGCGCAGTTTGGTGTTGGAACTGTCGAAGAAGTTCTGCCGCGAGGAAGTCTGACGAGCGTTCGAGTTCGCTTTCGAAGCGCGGGCGTGCGAACACTTGTGCTGGAATACGCCAAGTTGGAAGTCATCGCCTGAAGTTTTTGCTTCAGTGTGCTAGCGACACATTCCAGTCTGCCACATCATGAATGCCCATTGATCAGCCTGCTCCGCGATTCGATTTGCAAGGGGTTTTCCTTGTCCATGTCCTGCGTTGCGATCGACCCAAAGCAGAATCGGATCGTTGGCATCATCATTCGCGCTGAGCGCCTGCATCCGCGCGGCCATCTTGCGCGCATGAAGTGGATGAACGCGCGAATCATTTTCGCCGGCGGTAAAAAGCACCGCTGGATATTTTTTTCCTTGAGTGACATGTTGATAGGGGCTGTACTTTCGAATCCAACCGAATTGCTCTGCATCGTCGCTTGATCCATACTCTGGGACCCAAAACTTTGCCATCAAAAACTGCTGATATCGAATCATGTCAAGAAGTGGCACCGCGCTGATTGCGGCGCAAAAAAGATCTGGTCGCTGCGTGATCGCAACGCCAGTCAAGAGTCCACCATTGGAACCACCTTGGATTGCAAGGTGCTTCGAATTTGTAAACTTCGATGAGATCAACCACTCGGCGCAGGCATAAAAATCATCAAACACATTTTGTTTGTTTGCACGCATGCCAGCTTTGTGCCAATCCTCTCCATATTCACTGCCGCCGCGCAGATTTGCAATCGCATAGACACCGCCTCCTTCGTACCACGGCCAATTCGTCGCATTGAATGCGGGATCGAGGCTGACATTGAATCCGCCATATCCATAGAGAATCGTCGGCGATTCTCCGTTGAGTACCAGTCCCGCCTTGTGCACGATGAACATTGGAATTTTTGTGCCGTCTTTGCTTGTGACGAAAACTTGGGACACAGTCACGCTCGATGGATCGATCGGCACACTTGGACGAGCCCAGAGGGTCATCGCGCCACTCTTGAAATCGACGCTATAGATCGAGCGCGGTTCATTGAAACTGGTGTAACTCACGAAGCCATCCGTGCGCGTTTCGTCAGTTGCGAGCGCTGCACTGCCAAGTCCAGGCAATTTGATTTCGCCGAGACTTTGTCCGCTCGAAGTGAATCGCTCGATTCGACTGCAGACATCCTTGGAATAGGATGCGACCAACAGACCGCCGCAATATGCCACGGACTCCAGCACTTCGTTTTGGCGCATTGCAATGATCGACTTCCAGTTCTCGCGCGCGGGCGAATTCATATCGACAGCCCAGAGCGATCCCTTTGGAGTGTCGAGCGACGAGAGCATAAACATCGTGTCGCCGATAATTGCAGACGCGCGGAAATTCCCATCAAGTCCAACTGCAACTGGCGTGAGCGGCAAAGAACCGCTTGGCATTCCAGCGCGTTGCCACTTGGCAAAGTCGCCGACAAAGAGATCGTTCGATTGCCAACCACGCGACTGTGCGACGATGATCCATCGTCCGTCGCGCGAGAGACCTGCGCCAGGCACGACACTGGGTTCTTTTTGCTTATAAATCAGCGGATCTTGGCGTGCATGAAAGCCAATTTGATGCCAACGAATTTCGCGCGAGTAAGGATCCGCTGGGTCCGCCAACTGAGAATATAAAAACGCATCTCCGCTGGGCGACCATCCATCGAAAGAAACCTTTCCCGAAATTTCATCGCTCAGCCACTGCCCACTTGCAACATCAATCACTCGCAGAACGCTCATTTCGCTTCCCGATTTGGAAGTTCCAAATGCGACACGACGACCATCTTGTGATGGCTCCCACCAATCCAAACTTGTCAGGCCTTTCGCATCGATGGTGTTCACATCGAGAAGGACTTTTTTGTCGGCGCGTGATGGCCCAGTCGATGCGATTGCGGCACTTCCAGAAACCGCAAGCGCAGAGGGGTCTGTTGCGAAATACAAAATTGGCTGATTCTGGTTTCCATCGCGTTCGGTCCAGAACGCACTCGCACCTTCGCGCTTGGGAAGTCCGACCGATCCAATAGACATAAGTGGCGCAAGTTGCTTTTCAAGTTGCGCATGACATGGAAGTGCATTCAAAATTGATTGCGTGCGATCATTCTGAACGGTCGTCCACGCCAATACCTCGGGCGAATCTTTTTCCAGCATTTCAAGCCACCGATATTCATCGGTGATTGTTTCGCCGTGAACAAGATCAGAAACTTTTTCAGCGCGCGTTGCCGGAGGAATTGCAAATGAATCGGCGGCAACGAAGAAGCCGAATGTGTGAATTGCGAAAATGGAAAGAGCGCGCTGGCGAGCAAGATGTGTCATTTTGGCAATGCTACGACTGAAATGAAATGGCTGGTCCAGAAGTCGTTCGCATCCGGATCGTTTCGGGCATCGAGCCAATTCCATCGAGCAACTTGGGGTCTTCAAAGCCCTCGACATCCAATATCACATAACTTGTGCGGGGATTTGACTGCAGATATTCGGCGTTAATGTTGATTCCCGCCTTTGCCAAAAGTGTGTGCATCGATCCCAGAACGCCGGGAACATTTCGGTGGACATGCAAAATGCGAAGTTGTCCCTCGCGAAGCACAGGCAGATCGACTTGAGGAATATTGACCGATGTATCGGTCGATCCGTGATGCCAAAAGCGAACAAGTTTTTCCGCAACTTCTGCGGCGATTGATTCTTGCGCTTCCTCGGTTGATCCACCAATGTGTGGAGTCAGGATCGCCGTTGGGCACGACTGCATCGGTGAATTGAATGGATCGCCAGTCGCCGCAGGTTCGGTTGGAAAGACATCAATCGCAGCGCCACCAAGTCGTCCATCGCGCAAAGCTGCGGCAAGAGCATCAAGATCGACAACCGATCCACGCGCATTGTTGATCAAAATTGCACCCGGCTTCATCATTGCAATTTGACGCGCGCCGATGAATCCCATGGTCTGTTGCGTTTCAGGAACATGCAGTGTGACGCAATCTGCATCGCGAAGCAGAGCTTCAAGCGATGGCCTTGATTGTGCGTTACCCAGCGGCAACTTGCGAACAACATCGAAGAAAATCACCCTCATTCCCAGTGATTCTGCCAGCACGCTGACTTGCGATCCGATATGGCCATAGCCAACGATTCCAAGAGTTCGCCCGCGAACTTCGTGCGAATGACTGGCGGATTTGTCCCATTGCCCCGCATGCAACTGCGCAGATTTTTCAAAGAGTCGCCGAAAGAGGCAGATCGCTTCGGCAACGGTCATCTCGGCGACACTGCGCGTGTTGCTGAAAGGCGAATTGAAAACCGCGGATCCACTTGTTTCGGCAGCAAGCAGATCAACTTGATTCGTGCCGATACAGAAGCATCCGACTGCAACAAGATGGGAGTGATTCGCGAATTGCGCAGCGCGCATTTCAGTCTTGGATCGAATCCCCACCACACTTGCTCCAGCAAGTGCGCGGTCCAGTTCTGCTCCTGCAAGAGCGCCTGCGATGCGCTGCACTTGAAAGCCAGCTTCGGTCAAGATCGAATCCGCAACAGGATGAATCGATTCAAGAAGTAAAGCCTTCGGTGCGGTCGTCATAAGTGCAAGGTTATCTCTCTGGCGAATCGTCGTGGATTCGCCGAACTATCCCACGACATCAGGCAGTGCAAAGAGATCCGCCGTGAGATTCACAGGGCCATCTGCGGTGATAAGAACATCGGCTTCATAATGAACACTCAGCGACCCATCGCCAGTCAAGATCGGCCAAGCAGTTCCTTGCGAGACAATCTCGGTTGTGCTGACGGCGATCATCGGTTCGACTGCGATCAACATTCCAGGCTTGAAAGTTGTCCACGCTTCGCTCCACTCGCCGGGATATGTCGGCACAACATTGGAGACAAACGGGGGAGCGTGCAGAGTTTTTCCATACCCATGGCCTCCCAGTCCGCGCACGAGAAAAAAACCACTCTCCTTTTCGACGCACTCTTGCACCGCGCGCGCCCAATCGATCAATGGTCGACCAGGTTGCATCGCAGCGACCCCACGCCGCAAACTTTCCCGCCCACTGCGAAGAAGCGCATGCGAGAGGTCATCGCCAGATTTGATCAGATATGTCCACGCAGCATCGCCGATCCAACCTTGATGACGAACGCCGATATCGATCGAGACCAAGTCGCCTTCTGCGATTCCCTTGCGTGTCATGTCGTGCGTTCCGTGCACGACGCATTCGTTGACGGAGATGCAAGCGTGCGATGGAAATGGAGGATGCCCGCGCACCTTGTATCCCAAGAAGCAAGATTTGCAATCAAGGCGATTTAATGTGCGCTCGACAAATGAATCAATTTCCGCAAGCGTCTGTCCTTCTTTCAGAAAATCGGCGATCGCTTCATGCGTTCGTGAGACGCACTCTGCCGCTGCGGTTGCGGATGCAATATCTCGTGCGGAAATCATGGCGGAAGATTATCGCACGCCTGTCGAGTTGGTGGAAACCACCGCTCCTTGCGCGAGAACCAATTCTGGAAGTGCTCCAGAAAGTTCGTAGCCAAGCGCGCGTTCATCTTTGAAAGGCCACAGAACCATGTCGGCAGATTTCCCAACCGCGATCGATCCGCACTCGCTGGTCATTCCAAGCACGCAGGCCGCATTCCAAGTCACAGCTGTAATCGCCTGCGCCGGTGTCATTTTCATTTCGCGAACTGCAAACGAAAGAACAATCGGCATCGCGCGAACAGGTGCGCTTCCAGGATTCGCATTTGTCGCAAGCGCAAGCGCTCCGCCTGCGTCGAGAAATTTGCGTGCTTGAATACAAGGTGTTCCCAGGCAAAATGCAGTTGCAGGAAGGCCAACGGCGATCGTCTTGCTTTGCGCTACAAGTTGCAAGTCCGCATCTGATGCAGCCTCCAAATGATCGACGCTGATTGCACCGAGTTCCAAAGCGGCGGGAATCATTCCAAGCGAATTGAATTGATCCGTGTGCACTCGAATTCCGCATCCAAGTTGCTTCGCTTGCCGAAAATATCTCACGCAATCCGCAACGCTCCACGCGCCGCTTTCGCAATATGCATCCGCGTTGATTCCGGGATATTTCTTCGCCACTGCGGGCAGCGTCTCATCGATCATTCTCTGGACGCAATCAATTCGCTGCGGATCAATTGCGTGCGCGCCGAGAAAAGTCGCGGCGACTCGAAGCGGAGAGTGGCGCGCAGCGTGCGCGATCGCATCGAACATTCGCAGTTCGGTTTCTGTCTCAAGTCCATATCCCGTTTTCACTTCTGCAGTTGTTGTTCCATAGGCGGCCATCTCAAGCAGGCGCTTCATCAAGTCTTCTGCAAGTTCCTGCGTTGATGCGGCACGCACTGCGCGGACCGTGGACATAATTCCTCCGCCCGCAGCCAAGATGTCAAGATACGAACGCCCCGCAAGTTTCATTTCCCATTCGTCCAGTCGATCGCCAGCCCAGCACGCGTGCGTATGACAATCGACAAATCCTGGCAGCAACACGCATCCGCGCGCGTCGATCACTTTTTCTTCATCCTGAGACTTCGTCGGCGATCCAGCCGCAACTTCAGTGATCCGTCCATTGCGGACGCGAACAAATCCACTTGGAATCGTCCATACATTTCGCATTTCGTCGCCTCGACGGGGGAGGAGCGAATTGACCGCACTGGACTGCAGGGTCACGATTCGGGCATTGAGAAGGAGAAGACCGCTCACGCTGCGGACGGTACCGTACTGGCACAATGTTGCTCTTTGTGATTCGACATGCCAAAGCAGCCGAGCGTGATTCGCACCTGTGGCCAGACGATTCGATGCGTCCGCTGACCAAAGGTGGCATTCGCAAGTTCGAGCGATTGGCCGAGCAGATTCGCGAGATTCACGAACCACCACAACTCGTCCTCGCCAGCAAGTTCGCGCGAGCGTGGAGCACGGCGCGCATTCTGGGCAAGGTTGCTCGTTGGCCCGATCCAATTCGCTGTCACTCTCTCGAGTGCGATCACGATGACGGCGTGGAAGAAACCCGCGCATTTCTTGCGATGCGCACCGAGGATTCGATCGCCATCGTTGGACACGAGCCAATGCTCAGCGATTTTGTCGGAGAACTTCTTGGATCCGCAGGTCCTGCGATCGTCATGAATAAAGGGGCGGTGGCAATTCTTGAAGTCAACGACCCAAAGCATTTATCCGCAGGCGAATCTTTCCCTGGAAGTGCGGCATCTTTGGTCGCACTCGTCGATCCAAGTTGGGTCGCCCAAGGTCGCAAGAAACGCTAGACTTGAAGTTTCGATCATTCCCGTTTGAAATCCGCGAGAAAAACAATGAGCACCCCAGAAGCACCTACGACGAAAAAAACATTGCACGTGGAAATGATTTGGGATGGATCCGTCCTGATCGTTCGACCCGCGGGTCCAAACATCGGCCAGCGTGAAGCGCCAATTATGAGCGGTGATATTGATCCGCATATGAAGTCTCTTGGCAAGGCAGTCAAATTTATGGTTCTCGATCTCTCGAGCGTTCAGTTTATGAGCAGTATGGGAATTGGAACGTGCATCAATTGTCGCAATGGCGCCGCAGCGCTTGGAGCCAAGCCAATTTTATATGGCGCGAACAAGGATTTGCGCGCGTTGTTGGCGATGATGAAGATCGAAAAACTTTTCGCCGTCGCGGATTCGCGCGAGTCGCTCAACAAACTCGTTGGTCGCTGAATAACGCTTGGCTGTTATTCAATTCAAAGTTTTATTTTTGCTCCAGTCGCGGGGGACTTTTCGTGTGAATCACGATGTCAGCCCCCTTGATTTCTTTCTCCTCAATTTCGGCTGACGCAGTTGGTTGAAGTGAGATCACCAGAATTTTCGCGTCTGGACAAACGCGCGAAAATTGCGCGACAGTTCCAAGCCGTTGTTCAAGGTGGAAGCCACCAGCAATATGAATGATTGGGTTTTTCTGCGCAAATGTTTTTGCCGCGCTCATTCCCATCGTTCGATCCCATATGCGCTGTGAACGGTGGGCACAATCAACATCTTCGTCGCTCGGTTCAAGCGGTCCCGTCTCGCCTTTTTCGGCAAGATCCTTCTCGGCACGATCTTTGTGCATTTCCACCATCAATTCGCGCAGTCGATTCCAATCTCCATCTCGCGTGATCTCATCATCAATCTCAAACAAGAGTCGTTCATCCGCGGGGAGGGCTCGCAGCGGTTCATATCCTTCTCGAAGTGCAATCGACACATATTTGCGTGGGGCGTTTGCGGCGATGACTTGTGCGCCGGACACCCGCGCCGAATCGATCATTGGCTGATACCACGGAATCCAAGTGTTCTCGCCGGCCCAATCACGAGAATTTGTTGTGGCAAGAAAAACTTCAAGCGTGCTGTCATTTCGCAAATACATTTCGACAGCCTCTTGCTCGTTGCGTTCAAGCATTTCAAGACTGACCGCGCCCTTGGGATGCGCGGCAAGAAACGCATTGACAAGTGCGTGTTCGACTCGATGTGCTGATGCGTCGTCATGCGTCTCGCCCACGAAGACTGCGTTGGCATTCGCAGTCCGTTTGAGAACTTCATCCCAAGAAATCGGCGTGCGTGTCTTGCCATCAAACGCCCAAAGCGAATCCGGTGTGGGTGCCTGCGCGATTTCGACGGCTGGGTCGATCCGCTTCGCATTTGTACAGGCGCACAGCGAAAATGCACTCCACATCGCGGCGACACAGAACAGAGCCAGACGATTTATCGAAAAGCAAAAAGTTTGATTGGTATTTTTCAAATTCAGGCATAGGCTATAAATATGCTCGATCTTTTGTTGACATTTGTTGTTTCATTTACCTCAAGCCACCTCACTGACATTGATTCGTCCACTCTTGAACGAGCAAACCCCGTCCGCGAAGGGTCCGACAGTGTTGTTCGGGTTCGCTTGAACTCGCTTCGAGATGTGCGAACGATGGAATCTCTTTCAGGTGATATGTGGTCGCACGGCATCTATGGTGGCGAGGCGGATTATCAAGTTTCCCCCGAACAACTTGCCGCGCTTTCTCGGACAACTCTTGAGTATTGCGTGATGATTGAAAATCTTGATGAAATCGTGCAAGCCGAGGCGAAGCGACTTTCAGCACCGCCAGCGGAAGGCGGCGTCGCCGACGATGCGTGGTTCGGCGATTTCAAAGATCTTGCAGCAATCAATGCCCGGCTCGATGCCCTGGCCGCCGCTCGGCCAGACATCGCATCGGTTGTCGTGGTCGGAACCTCGCTCGAAGGTCGACAAATTCGTGGACTGCGAATCAGCGCGGCTCCCGCCGGAACTTCCGTGCCTGGAATTGTTTTTAATGCCACTCAACACGCACGCGAGTGGGGCGCGGCAATGACCGGAATGTTTCTCGCGGATCGATTGGTCGAGAGTGCGGACACCGATCCTCGTGTGCATGCACTTCTCAGCCGCGCTGAAATTTTCGTGATACCAGTTGTCAATCCCGACGGATATTTTTTCACTTGGAGCGACAGCGCAAATCGGCTTTGGCGCAAGAATCGCCGCAACAATGGAGATGGAACATTCGGTGTCGACAATAATCGAAACTGGGGGTATGAGTGGGGAGGAGCGGGTGCAAGCACGCAAACATCCAGCGAGACTTATAGAGGCACCGGTCCATTTTCCGAGCCAGAAACCGCGGCAATGCGCGATTTTTTCAACGCACGACCAAACATTGTCTCGAACATTGACTTTCACGCCTACAGCCAACTCGTTCTCTCGCCGTGGGCATACACAACTTCTCCTTCGGTCGATGCGGGGCTCTTTCAATCTATTGGCGACGCAATGAAGAATGCAATCGCCGCCGAGACTGGTATGGGGTATGTCGTTGGACCAGTCGGCTCGACGCTCTATCTTGCAAGCGGGGGTTCGGTCGATTGGGTGTATGGCGCACGCGGAGCGCTTGCATGGACAATCGAAGTGCGCGACAAGGGGACATACGGTTTCATAATGCCACCTGCAGAAATTCTTCCTTGTGCGCGCGAATGTTTCGCGGCTGCGTTGACTATGGCAGAAGTGACTGCGCAAGCAGTCATCTTGACTCTTCCAACTGGATCGCCAACACAACTTCTTCCAAATCAATCAACGCCACTTGCTGTAATCATCCGGCAATTCGTCCCAGGGGTGGTTGTGGATCGCAAACTTTTCTCTCGCATCAACGCTGGTTCTTGGCAGTCGACTCCGCTGGTTCTCGTTTCAGGGGATGTCTATAACGGAATGATTCCAGCCGCATCGTGCGGCGCTGTTGTGGATTTTTATATCGAGGTCACTCTGACAAGTGGAGCCGCAGTGAGATATCCAACGAGTGCGCCCAACACATTTCTCAGCGCGACTGTGTCGAGCGAATCCATTCTGAACGAGTACAACTTTGAAGTTGCCAATTCTGGATGGCTTTATGGAATTGTTGGCGACACCGCGACCGCAGGGGCATGGGTTCGCGGTGATCCCATCGCGACAACCGCACAATCAGAAGATGATCACACTTCTGGATCTGCAACTCAGTGCGCATTCACCGGACAAGGAACTGTCGGTGGATCCGCAGGAGCCGCGGATGTTGACGGCGGAATCACCACGCTTCAGTCGCCAATACTTGGCACGATGGTCGCAGGAGCGCATCTGCGTTATTGGTTTTGGTACACAAATAATCTAGGCGGCTCGCCAAACCTCGACGAGTTTGTCGTGCAAGTTTCTAGCGACGGCATCGTGTGGACGACGGCAACGACCGTTCAGTCAAGTGCAACTGCATGGCGCGAGGCAGATATCACGCTCGATGGACTTGTTGCTGTCGGATCAAATATCCGCGTCCGATTTATCGCGCAGGACCTTGGAGCAGGATCGCTTGTCGAGGCGGCGATAGATGATGTCAAGATCGTGACCATCGGATGCCCGGCAGAGATTGGCGACATCAATGGTGACGGACTTGTCAACGGCGCTGACCTCACCATCCTTCTTTCCCAGTGGGGCGGTCCAGGCAGCGGCGATTTGAACGGCGACCAGATTGTCGGCGGAGCGGATTTAGCGGCTCTTCTCTCCAATTGGGGATGATTTCTTCCAATTCATTTTCCCCACCGTAGACTTGCATAATGGCGCTTCAGGCCGCGATTATTCTTTCTGATACTGGTCCCGTTGCGAAACGCCTCGAAGGCTTTGAACATCGTCCTCAACAACTTGAAATGGCGGCGGCGATCGATTCGTGCCTTGATCGCAAAGGACGATTGCTGGTCGAAGCTGGCACTGGCGTTGGAAAAAGTTTCGCATATCTCGTTCCTGCCATTCGCAGAGTGGTCGATCACCAAGAGCGTGTCATCATCTGCACGAACACGATTGCACTTCAAGAACAATTAGTTGACAAAGATATTCCTCTGCTCAACGCTGTCATTCCAGAGGAATTCAGCACGGTGCTTGTCAAAGGGCGTGGGAATTATGTTTCGCTGCGCCGATTGAAACTCGCCAGCGCTCGGCAAGATCGCCTCTTCGGCGGTGAAGAGGATCGTCATTCGCTGCAAGGTTTGGAAGATTGGGCGTATGAGACTCGTGACGGCACAACCACATCACTTCCTGTCATGCCCGCGCACAATGTGTGGGAACAAGTGCAGTCCGATGCGGGCAATTGCATGGGGCGCAAATGTCCGACATACGAAAAATGTTTTTATCAAGCGGCGCGGCGGCGGATGGAAGGTGGCGATTTGCTGGTGTGCAATCACTCACTTTTCTTCAGCGATTTGGCGATGCGCGCCGCTGGAGGACGAGGATTCCTTCCGTCATACCACCATGTCATTCTTGATGAAGCGCATTCTCTTGAAGAGGTTGCGGCCGATCACTTTGGTGCGCGATTGAGCGAAGGCGCAATCATGCACTTGCTTCGAACTCTGTGGAATCCCGCGAATAATCGTGGCGCAATCAACGATATCCCGATGAAAGATGGCGGCGATCAGACTCTCGAATCGGCGCTGCGTCAGATCGATGTTTGTCGTCGTGTGGCGGAGGGCTTCTTTGGCGATCTTTGGCGTTGGCGAGAATCGCAGGGTGGCGAAGGAGAATTTCGAATTCGATCTGCGAATGTCGTGACAGATTCGCTCAGCGCGCAACTGAAAAGTCTTGGCGTGCTTTTGCAATTGGTTCGTGAACGGGCCGCCGATGAAGCAGATTCGTACGAGATCAATTCGTATGCACAACGCGCAGCAACACTCGCATTCTCGTGCGAGTCGCTGCTCGCGCAAACAATGCCGGGCTGTGTGTACTGGATGAATTCCTCCGCACGCCGCAGAGGCCCTTCGGCTGGTCGTCCCGAGATCACCATCGCCGCCGCCGCAGTTGATGTTGGTCCGCTGCTGGCGAAGCATCTGTTCAGTCAAGATGTTTCAGTTGTGTTGACATCTGGAACCCTTGCGACGAGTCACGGCAATTGCGCGCTTTCCGCGGCAAGTTTAGGGATCACTGATCCACAGATTCTCATCCTGGGAAGTCCATTTGATTATGCCAAGCAAGTGCGTGTTCATCTCGAACCTCAGATTCCAGATCCTCGCGATGATGGTCATATGCAAGTGCTTGCGGAGCGTGTCCTGCATCACATCGAGGAGACGGACGGTGGTGCGTTTGTGCTGTGCACAAGTTTTCGTTCGCTCAACGCGCTCGTCGAAGCGACGATGCCTCGACTTTCAAAGCTTGGTTTCCCGGTGCACGCGCAGGGTGCGGGAGTATCGAACAACTTACTATTGAAGCGATTTCGCGAAGATGAGCGCAGCGTGCTCTTTGGCGTCGCGAGTTTCTGGCAGGGGATTGATGTGCGAGGTCGCGCGCTTCGCAATGTGATTATCACTCGATTGCCTTTCGAGGTTCCAGATGCGCCACTCGTTCAAGCGCGCCACGAAGCAATCAGAGAGCGTGGCGGAAATCCATTCAAGGAGGACACTCTGCCACGGGCGATCATTCGATTCCGTCAAGGATTCGGCCGACTTGTGCGTAGTGCGACGGATACGGGTCGAGTTGTTGTGCTTGATTCGCGAATTATGACTAAAAATTATGGACGAATGTTTTTAGATGCGCTTCCCGAGGGAGTGCGCATCGAAGTTCTCGGCGCGGACGAATATTCCGCGTGATGTGTCAGGTTCGAGTGTTGGCGGAATTGCTCACGTTTTCGCGCTTCAAAGTATCGATTGCTTCTTCGGTTGATTTGAAGGCGCGTAGATAGGGGTGGAGTTCGAGAAACTGGGCTTTTTTCAGCGAAAATTCTGTGCTTGATTGAATTGCTGAGATGACAACAGTGATGTTGTCCGCATGCAGTCGTTCGACAGCTTCTTGCAGAAGCATAATTCCAGTCGAATCGATGAAGGGCACATCAGAAAGGTCGATGATCGCAGCGTATCCATCTTTCATTGGCTGAATGACTTCAAGAGACTTTTGCGCTGATCCAAAGAAGAGAGGCCCGTGAATATCAAATCGATCGATGCCTCGTGACACTTCTCCAACCGCGCCTGACTGATCACTCGGCAGTAATTCGACTGTCGAAACCGAACTCATCCGCTGCATAAAAAAGACAGATGCGAGAATAATCCCAACGACGATCGCCACGACCATATTGAAAGCAACAGTCAGTCCGCAACAAGTAAACAATAAGGCGCGATCACCGTTGGGAGCACCCCGAAGGAATGCGCCTATAACTGGGAAGTTGCACATATTCCAACCAACCCAAATTAAAAGAGCAGCCAAAGTAGAAAGTGGAAGCAAATTGATGGTTGGTGCAAGAGTCAAGATGACGATCAATAAAAATGTGCAGTGACTGAGCGATGCGATTGGTGTCCGTCCACCCGCGCGAATGTTGGATGTGGTTCGAATCATTGTGCCGCCCGTGCAAAATCCGCCGAAGAAAGGCGAGATGAGATTCGCCAAACCAAAACCAACCAATTCTCCACTCGGGTTATGACGCGTTTTGGTTTGTCGATCAGCAAAAACGGCGGTCATCAATGTTTCAACTGCGATAAGTATCGCGATTGAAATCGAAGTTTTGATCAATGTGTGAATTGTTAAAAAGTTGCATTGAAGTTGTGAGAATCCAGAGCTATTGACCCAAGGCAATATCAAACTGGGCAAATCCTGCGGCAATCCAGAGGTCACCGTTCCATTGATAGTCGACTTGAAATGAGATCCAATTGTGGCAGGTTGCCAAGAAGGAACAAAATGATGGATGGCAAAGCTGATAGCAGTGACAAGCGGAAGGACAACGAGAGACTTTGGAAACCAATGATGAATTTGCGGAATGACAAACAGCAAGATCAGTGTCAACGCTCCAATGGTGGTGTCGCTCAGAACAAGCGTATTGACTTGTAATGTGCATTGATAAAACGATTCAAGATAGTCAGGTTGTGGAACCAGCTTCACTCCCAAGAAATTTGCGGACTGATGCATCATGATCGATATTCCAAGCCCCATCGTGAATCCCAGAATGACTGAAAAGGGGATGAAAGATATAAGGTCTCCAAGTCGCAGGAGACCAAACAGAAGCAAGACGACGCCTGCACAACATGATGAGACTAAAATTCCTGCAGGACCAAATTCTGCAACAATCGGCGTAAGAAGAATCACGAATGTGGCGGAGGTTCCGCCGACTTGAAATCTGCATCCACCGAAAATCGCCGCAACAGCGCCGCCAATGATGCTGGTGTACAGCCCATATTGTGGCGGCAGTCCCATCGCAATTGATTGGCTCACCGAGAGCGGTAGGGTGATGATTGCGACAACGATTCCAGCCAATACGTCGTGCAGAACTGTTCGGCCTGTGATTCCTTCACGCAGCGAAGCTCGGATTGCGGTGAAGAAGAGGGGGCTTGATTGCGAGTTCATATGTGGATTTAGCCGTTGTGGTGTGTGAGGACGATGCGCGTGATGAAGTTGAAGTTTATTGATTTTCTAGGAAGTCAAACGCGCGACGAAAACAGCGACAGAAATAGTATGGGAATCAACGAAGGCGGCGACAATCATCGAGCGCGGTCAACTCGTCATCGAGTGGTTGCATGACAATGCGATGCCGGATTGTGACCGCGGGATTTGATTGCTGGTTCGCAGTGCGATCCGCCGCGCTGAAGCAGCAATGAAAAACGCGATTTGAAAATTCTCTTTTTTCACAGTCGCCGTGGATGTCCCACTGGAATGTCCCGATCATTTCCTCCACACGACCGCCGCCGAGAGCAAGGGAACGCGCGAAAACTGTTGCGCGGAGATGGCAAAGGTCGCCAATTTGTCAAAATGATCGCTAAACATTTGCATTAAAGCACAGCGGTGGTACTTTAAAATTACGGATTGACCTTTTTACAGTGGACTTCTCGGGCGCTCGTCCGCGACGCTGGAAAAGCGAATTCCTATCAATGTTCGAGCCCCGCGAGTGGCGAACAGAGGAGCGAGCCGTGAAGACAATTCAATGGCCCATCATGGTGGCGCTGTGCTGCGCCTGTGCGTGGGCGCCCAGCGCTGCCGCGCAACTCCAGCCGACCCACCCCAACCTGACCTTCGCGCCGTTGACCGGCCGGGCTTTGGAACTCGACCTATACCTTCCCACGTCCGGAACCGATCCGTTTCCAGTCGTTGTCTGGATACACGGCGGCGGGTGGCAGAGCGGCGCTCGGTTTCCGATCCCGACGTTCATCATCCCGCTGCTCGGGCGCGGCGTGGCCATCGCGAGTGTCTCGTATAGGCTGACAAGTCAGGCCAACCTTTATGACCCGCTGCCCGTTATCTTTTCGGCGCAGATTCACGACGTGAAGGGCGCCGTGCGCTGGCTCCGCGCGAACGCGGAAACTTACAACCTCGACCCCGCCCGCTTCGGCGTTTGGGGCCCCTCTGCGGGCGGACACCTCTCCGCGCTCCTCGCGACCAGCGCGGGCGTCGCCGGCGCGGAGGGTGACATCGGCGGCAACCTTGCTCATTCGAGCGCGGTGCAGGCCTGCGTCGACTACTTCGGTCCCACCGACCTCCTCAATATGACGCCCGACATCACCACGCCGCCCGGCGGCGCGAGCCACGACGGGCCGACCTCGCCCGAGTCGCGCCTGCTCGGATGGGACGACCCCGGTCAGGGCATCGGCGACATCCGCGCCAACTCGAGCAACCCGAACGCTCCCTACCCCGCGCTCGTCGCGCTCGCGACGCTCGCCAATCCCGTTGCGTATGTGGACGCGGAAGACCCGCCCACTTTCATCGCGCACGGCACGGTCGACATCACCGTGCCCATCCGTCAGAGCGAGCGACTGCGCGACGCGCTCGCGCTCGCCGGGGTCGATCATCACTACACGCCCGTTGTCGGCGCAGGGCACGGCGGGTTCCCCAGCGCTGTGCATCTTGCCGCCATCGACTTCCTCGTAGGGGAACTGACGGGCTGTCTATCGGACCTCGACGGCGACGGCATCGTCGCCGCGTCTGACCTCGGCGTGCTACTCGGCGCGTGGGGCGGAGCGTCGGTCCCCGCCGACCTCTCCGGTGACGGCGTTGTGTCCTCGCCTGACCTCGCGATTATGCTTGCAGCATGGGGCGCTTGCGGGGGGTAAGGGCAAGGGCGAGGGAGGGAGCTAATGAGCCATATTGTCGCCAGATATATGCATTGAAGCACAGCGCAGTTACGATGAGTGCACGGAAACACGCTTCACATTGGACTTGTTGGGCTCTCGCCTGCGCTGCTGGAAAAGTGAATCCACATCAAAAATCTACTTCCAAGATATGTTCTATGCGTTGAGCCTAACAGCACAATGATTCATCCTGCTCGGAATAGGCAGTCAACGTATAACGCAAAATCGCCGTCCTTGGCCTCGGGTCGAAAGGCTGGTTCCACTCAGATCTTCTTTGCGCATTCTTGGCAGAACTTGGAGTCTGACTCGTTCAGCTTCCCGCAAGCAAGGCACTTCATCATGATCACCTTCTGCGACTTTCCACCAAGGCTGATTTTTGCCTCGTCCAAAGCATCCTTGACCATTCCACCCGCCATCCGACTGTAAGGTTCGAGTTCATCACGAGCCTTTTCGGGATCAAGGAGTACGCCCGAACCAGCAAGCCCCTTGGCAGAGATCGTTTGAATGATCCCGCCCGTGATCAACAGAACAAAACCAACGACTGATATCAATATGGTCGATTTCATAATGCCTGGCGTGTGATCTCCGAAATGCCAAGCGAACAAAAGAAACGAGGACGCAAGCAGGAGACCGCCCAATATTTTAAAGCCTATTCCGACGGAGTGCGCAGTCTTGCGATTTTTAGAAATGTTTCTTGACATAATGAATTCAATATTAATATATAAAAGCTTAGCTACGGCGTGCAACTCCGTTCGCTCCAACGGCTAGTTCGGTGTTGTGAACGCGCCTCGAGCAAGCACTCAGGAACCACGCGCGCGTGCGAGATCTGCTTCAGCCGCAATGTGGCCGAAGGCTGGCCAGTCAGTTTCGGTGACGACGCGCTTCCAGCGAGCGCGCGCGGCGGAAGTGTCGCCGCGCAAGAGGTCATGCATAGAGAGGCCGTACTCGAGCGTGGCCTTGTCGACGCCGATGCCGAGCGACCCATCGGCGGCAGTGAGCGTCGAAGGATCAAGCACGCCCTTGAACACGAGACACAAATTCCAATAGGTCGCATTCTCACGAACATCCATGCCGCCTTCGGCAACCGTGCGCACTGAAGCAAGCGCACGCGTTGCGAGAGCGGAGTCGCTTGCGCTCGCGCCTGCACGCGATGCGCTCAAGTAGAGCCAGTACGCGCATGAGACGCGCGAGTCATCGTTGGTTGCACAGTCAAGCGCGAGTGACAATGTGCTCGCAGCACCAGAGAAGTCGCCGCCAAGGTACTTCGCCAAAGCGAGGTGATAGAGAATGTTGCCGTGATCGGTGGAGCGAGGCGGAACGCCTGGCGTGGGAAGTCCATCAGCTTCGATGGCGTCAGCGCATGATGAGGCGAGCGACCATGCGGTGGTGAGGTCCGCTTCAGCCAGAGAGAACGCGCGCAGCGTCAGATAGCGGTGTCCGCGATGACGCAGGAGTCGATACGACGAAGGAAACTGCGAGGACGACAGCGATCGGGTATAGAAAGCAATCGCGTCGCGATAGCGGCCGAGATACGCAAGTTGTCGACCAACCCAAATCGCGGCGGCTTCAGCAGTCGCAGTGAGAGCAGGCGCACGCGCGAACTCGGCCTCCGCGAGCAACAATAACTCAAGACGCTCACCCAACTTCTTAGGCGAGAGCGGCAGTGCATACAGTGGCGTACCAAGAAGCGAGGTGCACTCTGGCGAACGCGAGGTGTCGGCGGCGGCCTTCGCGTCGCTCGGCGCGTTAGGCGTTGCAGTGCAACTCACACTAGCGACACAGGCTTGCAGCGCGAAGACCACAGCAAGAAACCGACGGCATATTCGAATCGGTTGCATCACTGCGTAGTATGGACGAAACGGCGCGTAAGCGTGCGTGGTGGTGTTGATTGGCACTGTCGAGGGATTCTCATCCCCCAGCGTTCGCTTCAGTGAGCGTGTTCGGCAAAGGAATCCTTCGACTTGCGATCACAACATGACCTCCGGCTTGTTCTCGTAAAATGATGACAGCACCACAGATTTTATTACGGGCTCTGACGTTGTATCGAACCCAAATGGTAATCAAGGCTTGAATGGCACCCGTTATGTAAACATCACTTCCACCAAGTCTTTTTATAAAGTTGTCGCAACGAGTTCAAGCTTTGCATTTGAATTTGACAATGTTGCCTTTTCGGGTCAAGTCATTCCAAGTCCAGGTTCTATTGCCGTTCTGGGATTGATGGGGCTTTTTTCTCGCCGCCGACGCAACTGAACTTTTAATATCTTTCGGATTTCGCTTCGTGCCTTATCCGCACTCTGCAAAGCCAAATGAGACGAGTCCTGTGAACATTCACTTGGTCGCCTTTTAACTGACGCGTTTTGCGCTGGCAATCACACCGCGCTGGAGCAGTTGGTCCGCTCGCGCGTGGTTGCGTTCTTTGTCGAGGCTCGATTGTTGCCCGCTGATCGAGCGCCTATGTTGCGCGGTTGGGTGCATTTTGGATTTCAAGAATCTAAAGCACACCTGCATCTTCGCCACGGAGAATAGATTTGTATTTCTTGGAAAAATTCCGCCACGCAAGGTGAGCAAACAAGAATTCAAATTTTCTTGATAAATTTCATACGCAATTTTGAGTTTCATTTTCCCGTTTGTAACGCTTTCGGTATTTTTTATCTCTCATCATTTGCTCTTGATTGGTGCATTTGCAACATCTTGAAGGAGAACCACAAGCCTATTTTTCATATTGACTTACGTGATTCAATGCGACGCTTCAAAACAATGGAATTCAAGTGTTGGCCACCAAGTTCGTGCATAGTATTTAAGCCAATTTTTTTGGCGCGTGCCAAACAATAACTGGGATTCACCCGTTTAGGAGATTTAAAATGTTTGTCAAATCGTTCGCCGTTGCCTCATTACTCACCACCACCTCACTTTGCCTTGTCTTGAACGCATCGCAAGACTCCAAGCCTGTAACCGCTCCAGCGGCTCCCGCGTCGCAAACAGCAAAGCTTGTAACCATTGTTCAAACCGCTAAGGACGCTGGACAATTCAAAACACTGTGCGAATTGATTACCGCTGCTGGCTTGGTTGACACTCTTAACAGTGCAGGACCCTTTACCGTCTTCGCCCCAACCGACGAAGCCTTTGCCAAGCTGCCACCAGAAACCATCGCCGCATTGAAAATGGATCCAAAGGCACTTGCGGCAATCTTGACCTATCACGTTGCGGCTGGCAAAGTTTTAGCAGCCGATGTAGTCAAGCTCAAGGAAGTCAAGACGGTTGAAGGTGCACCAGTCAAAATTGAGATTGTTGATGGCAAAGTAATGCTCAATAAGAGCGCCACAGTAGTCAAGACTGACATTCTTGCGAGTAATGGCGTGATTCATGTGATCGACACTGTCATTATGCCACCAGCAAAGAAGTCCGCTGTTGCGACTCCAGACGCTGGCACAAAGGGAAAGTATTGATTTTGTAATCAGCTTTTAATTTGTTTGAATCAAGTAACCCAGTCTCGTGACTGGGTTATTTTTTTTAGGCTTTCGGATTTTCGTCAAAGTAAATTCTGACCAATTTTCTGGATTTCAACCCATCTCGCACGCCGTTGGAGCCCAGCAACTGAGCCCCGCCTTTCAAGAGGAACTATTTGCGTGCGTTCAACTTCCTTGGTCGCGGCGCCTACTCGCGACTGTATTTGAATGTATGCATAACCTCCGAAAATTTGATGATGAAGCTTGATCAGCTTGCACCACGATCGCGAGGGGATGCGCCGCGCCTTGAGCGCTGAATGCTTGATGATTTCCACCGCTGGGCTTGTGAACACAGCACGCTCCTGCTGCGCTATTGCCGCCGACTCTCACACGACCTCATTCTCTTTACGATTCTTCCACAAGCGAAACATGGACTTGCTCATCCCTGACCTCTAATGCTTCGGTGAATTTTCTGGATCATCCTCCAGCTCAACACCAAAACGAAAGGCGCACTGAATCCTGCCAGCATTTCTGGATTCAGGTCGATGCCAGAGGCTTTCATCGCCTTCCCGAGATAAAAGATCAGACTCACCACGTAATAGGTAATGGCAGCAACAGAGAGACCCTCGACAGTTGATTGCAATCGGAGCTGCAACGCCTGGCCTCGAGTTAATTTTTCCAGCAACTGCTGGTTGTGAGCCTCGGTTGCAATTTCCACTCGTGTTCGCAGCAATGCACTCGCACGTGCCACCCGTTCAGCCAGTGCTTCCAATCGTTCGGATGTGGCATTCACCGTGGCTATCGCTGGTGCCAAACGCCGTTGAAGGTATTCGCAAAATGTCTGGATGCCCGCGAATGGTTTCTCGCGCATCTGCGACATTCGCTCGCGCACTATGGCGTCGTAGGCGCGGGCTGCGCTGAAGCGATAGCTGTGTTCTGCCGTGGCGCTTTCTACCTGTGCTGCCAATTGAGCCAAATTGTTGAGCAGCGATTCGTCGCTGTCGGTGTTAGCCTGAATCCGTGCAGTAATATCCACCAACTGCGACTGCGCATCAAAGAGTTTGCTGCCCAATTCCTTGGCAATCGGCAAGCTGAGTAGGGACAATATTCGATATGTTTCTAACTCAAGCAGTCTTTGTGCAACGCGACCTGCACGGTTCTCCGAGGTGAGCGGAGAGGTCAGTACCAGAATTCGGGTAAATCCATCATCGCCAATCCGCAGGTTGGTGATCAGGTGTGAATGCGGTTGATCGCCCGTCGTACGCCCCAGCGTTCCGCCGATCACCGTTCCTTCACCGAGCCACTGCTTGGCCTTGAAGATGGCATCGGGGTCATTCATACCTTCATTCAGCATGGCGAGTTGAATTGCTGTAATCGTCTTTCCCGGAATGTTCCTCAGCCAATCAACACCCGTTGCCACTTGACTTGCGAGTTCAGGCAACTGACTGCCCCAGCGGGCATCCGCTGGAAGTGGTTGAATGATGGTGTAACAGGTGAATTCGGTATGCCGCTCCCAGATGACTTTGAAATGACCACACTGAAGTTGTAAAAAATTACCACTCAAGTGCTCTGCGGTCAGGTCTTGATGATCCTTCAAAGTACGCAGATGCCGGCATTCATCGGAAATACTGATCCGTGCATTTAGGACCGCGACATACACGATCAGAGCCGGAAGCTTGAACGTAGCTGAAGGGCGACTGTGGATCTCGTTATGTAAAACCACTCGCTGCGGTTCACTTGTTGGCAGGTAAAAGTTGGATGGTTCGCTCATAGATTTCTCGATTCGTCACGTGGGGTGCAAAAAGCAATTGTCGGCATAGCCGACGCAAATTCAATCAAGCCAAAGTGCCTGGTAAGTACCTGCGGGGTCGTACATATTGGCTTGTCGAGCGATGTTGAACCGTCGATTCTCGCGCGGGTCGTTGCCAACTCCCGCTACATAAGCCCAATTGCCCCAATTGGAATACACGTTGTAATCCACTAGGAGTTCCTCAAAGTATTGGGCTCCGAGACGCCAGTCCATTCCAAGATCGTGCACGAAATGGCTCGCCACATTCTGCCTTCCGCGGTTGCTCATAAATCCGGTTGACAGCAACTCGCGCATATTCGCATCAATGAATCGATCTCCCGTCCTTCCATTCACCCACTTCTCGAATGTACCGATGTGGCGCCCTCGAGGCGGGCTTGCATTGCGGGGGGAAATGCCTTGAAGTGAGAACAGGGCGGTGCCGAACTTTTCCATCACCAATCGGAAGTAGTCGCGCCAGAGCAATTCAAAGATCATCCAGTAGGTGCTGTCGTTTGCAACGCGCTCGGTCTCGTATCGACGCACTTCATGAAACACATACTGTGCAGAAAGGCATCCGTTTGCGAGCCACGGACTCAACTTGGATGAATAATCCGTACCGATCAGTCCATTGCGGGTCTCCTTGTATGTGCGAATTGCATCCGATTCCCACAGGTAGTGCTGAAGCCTGTGGTGACCTGCAGATTCGCCGCCTTGGAATGGCAGGGCACTCCGCACATCGACAATTGTCTGGGGTAATTGTGGTTCGAACGGGGTCTCTTGATGAGGCAGTGCTTGCACTGCGGTGGGCGTTGCGAAGCAAGCGCGTACACGCAGTCGTGCTTCGACAAGTTTGCGGTATTGAGTAAAAATGTCGGGAAGATCCTGAAGTTCGAAGGGGAGATCTTCAGGGTGAATCATAGATGCGCCATAAAAAAGCCTGCACGAAGTTGGTGCCGACTGCAGGTTGCGCGCAAGCTGTTGGTACTGTCGATACTCATCATCCGACGCTTCGGCGTTGAGGAACACCTCGTCGATTCCGTACTTCGCGCATAGGTGCGGGATCACCTGATCCGGCTCGCCACTCATAACAACTAGCGAACCGTTCCATTCACGCCAACGCTGGTCGAGTTCAATGAGCGATTCAAGACGAAACTTCCTACGAAAGCTGGGGATGTGAGGATTCCCTGGAAGGGGGTGGCGCCCGAGTGTTGGGGAATCGATGAACACCGGCAGAATCTGCGCGCCTTCACGAACGGCGCAGTGAAGCGCCTCGTGGTCGTGGACCCGCAGGTCATTTCGGTACCAGAGCATAATGCGTCGAGTCATTATGGGCTTTCGCATTTTCGTTCTTTGGTACTGAAGTGTTGCATCAGGCAAACACTCTCAACTGCCCCATCCCTCCATCAAGGTGGAGGATCTGTCCGGTCATCCAGGATCCCTTCTCGCTCAGCAATAGCGCAGCGAGAGCCGCCACCTCGTCGGGTTGACCGACGCGGCCGATGGGATGTCGCTTGTTGGATGCGTCCAATTTTTCCGGAGTATTAAGCAGTCGATCAGCCAATGGCGTCTGCGTCAGCGATGGAGCAATGGCATTCACGCGTATGCCCGAGGATGCAAACTCCGCCGCGAGCGATCGGGTGAGACCCTCAATGGCTCCCTTTGCCGTTGCGATCGAAGCATGAAATGGCATACCAGTTTGCACGGCCACAGTGCTGAACAGGACTATGGAGGATTGCCCGGCCTTTTTCAAAGCGGGTAACGCCGCCTGAATCAGATGCACTGCGCCAAGCACATTGATTCGATAGTCGCTTTGAAAGAGATCCTCCTTGATGCGGTGAAACGGCATCAACTGGATGCTTCCAGGGCAATACGCAAGGCCGTGAATCTCTTCGGGCATCCCTTGGATTGTGGGGGACGGGACGCCGAAATCCGTTTCAGTGAAATGAAGATTGGGGTGCTGCTCCAACGTTCGGGAGGAGCGAGCAAGGACATACACGCTGTGACCGTCGGCAAGCAGTTGCTCGGTCAGAGCCTTGCCGATTCCAGAACTACCACCTGCGATCACATAATTTCTCATAGAGGCGGAATGCTAGGCGTGCATCTTGGGCTTGGCAGACGCAGGATCGAAGTGCGTCAGGCCTCGGACCACCTTTGACTATGAATTCTCGTTCTTCGGCCTTCGGCCTTCACATCAGAGCCGATACACATTCTTTCTTTCACAATCGCAATTGCAGCAAGCCAAGCAAAAGGATTTCTCTGATGGCAAGACCAAAGTTCCAGTCACGCTGGATGTGCTTGTGATTTCAGGCGGCGGCGATTGGGGCGCGTTTGGCGCGGGATATCTCAAGGGCTGGCACACGCTTCCCGCGGGGCCGATGGCAATGCCAAAGTTTGATGTGGTCAGCGGAGTCAGCACCGGCGCGCTTATCGCGCCGTTTATCTTTGTGGGCACAACCGAAAGCATTGATCAGGTTGTGAATTTGTATCGCAATCCCCAAGCGGACATGGTGAAATCTCGCGGGCTTCTTTTCTTTCTGCCCGCCAATGAATCATTCGCCGAAGTCCCTGGTTTAGAGCGTGAATTGCGCGACGCCATAGATTCAAAAATGGTGGCCGCTATGGCAAAAGAAGCGCAGGACGGCCGCGTGTTGGCTGTGAACACCACCGACTTGGACCTGGGGCAACCGCGCGCGTTCGCCGTTTCAGAGGAGGCTATTCGCGCCAACAAAAGCGGTGACTACGAAACGCTGAATCGAATGCTTCTTGCTTCAAGCGGAATTCCCGGAGCGTTTCCACCACGTGAAATCAATGGAAGCCTGTATTGCGACGGCGGCGTGGTGGGCAACGTCATGTACGGCGCGCGTATGAAGCGCGAAAATTCTTTTGGCGTGACTTGGAAGCGCTTGCATCCTGATTTGCCAATTCCCACCACGCGCTACTGGGTCATTCTCAACAATCAATTCAACGCGGTGCCGCAAATCGTTCAGCCAACCTGGCCAGCCATCATTGGTCGCAGCGTTGAAGTTGGAATTCGCGCCGCCACTATTGTTGGCTTGCGCCATTTAGTGTCGCACGCGGAGTTGACCACGTTGCGCGGCGAAGGTAAATGCGAGGTTCATCTTGTCGCCATTCCTGATTCGTGGCGCCCGCCAAAAGAAGGCATATTCATTAAGGAAACAATGGAAAACCTCGCTGATTTAGGCGAAAAAATGGGTAAGGACCCAGCCTCGTGGATGTCCGAAGTTCCTTGATGGCTTTCAATTTTTTTGGAAAACATACGCCTGCATATTTCAGGCAACGCCCAAGCAAAAGCCTATAAGCGTTGCCGTGTGAATCACCGCGCAAACAGTGTGGCGCTGTAGTGCGCCTGTGCATCGGATGTGAATCGAGAATCGCGCGCAACAACGTTGTCCCGCTTCGACCGCATCCACCGATGATGACGGGACGCGACTCACTCAAGATCAACGCGGCACGACAGACGCGCCTTGCGCTGGCAAACACGCCGCGCTGGAGCAGTTGTTCCGCGCGTGCTTGATCGCGTTCTTGATCGAGGCTCGATTGCTGCCCGCTGATCGATCGCGCATATTGCG